>Ga0207695_10000247_pt1 | contig 140966 bp, 117 predicted proteins | sample KBSC54metaG_FD_184354 | JGI IMG/M metagenome (GOLD analysis project Ga0207695, IMG submission 184354) | Corn rhizosphere microbial communities from Kellogg Biological Station, Michigan, USA - KBS C5-4 metaG (SPAdes) (version 2) | ecosystem: Host-associated > Plants > Roots > Rhizosphere >... | reverse complement strand
AAAGTAAATATTTTTAATAATTTGGACACATTATCTTTGTATCCATGGCAAACCGACTTAAGTCAAAGAAGAGCCAGGCGCCTGAATCGAATAAGCTGAAGCCTGAAAAAGAGACCCAGGTGACAGTTAAGCAGATCGTCAAAGACGAACGTACCCACAAGATCACGGGAGCTTTATTCCTATTAATGGCCGTCTTTCTTTTCATTGCATTCACTTCCTATCTTTTTACCTGGAAGGAAGACCAGGACAAGGTCTTTCAGGGGGCGTCGATCCTTTGGCCGGGTTCGCACGTCAAGGTGGCTAATCTGCTGGGGAACCTGGGCGCGCTGATATCACACGAATTTTTTTATAAGGGATTTGGGCTTGCCTCTTATTTATTCTGTTCCTTCTTTTTTATAGTAGGGGTAAATCTGTTGTTCAAGCGTCGTCTCTTTTCTATCCCGCGTAATCTCCGGTATGTGTTGACGGGGCTGCTGTTCTTTTCGGTGGCTTTTGCCTTTATCACGCAGGGGAGTGGTTTTCCCTGGGGCGGCGCCGTGGGAGATATGATCAGCGAATGGCTGACACGGTTCCTGGGTTTTATAGGTACGGCGGCTTTGTTGCTGGTGGTGGGGCTTGCCTACTTTATCTGGCGGTTCAACCCTGTCTTCAAGGTGCCTTCGCGGCCGGTGAAGGAGAATGCGGCTGTGCCTGAGCCTGTCGAAACGGTGGCGCCGGTTGCCGGTGCGGACGAGAAGCCGAAGAAGGGGAAGAAAGGGAAGAAGGTGGACGAGGAGGTCAAAGAGGGAGCCAAGCTGTTCATCGATGAAGAGTTCAGTCATGGCAAGGGGAATGTGCTGAAGGAGGAAGGAGGGGTGGTTGCGTTGGCGCCGCCGCCGGTGGAGGAGCCGGAGGTTGAGTTTACTATTACAGAAAGGGAGACTGAAGAGGCGGTGTCGCCGCCCTGGGAGGAGGAGGACGATGATGAGCTGGACGAGGAGCCGGGTGAAGAGCCGCCGCCGTCGTTGAAGGTTGCGCCGATGGAGATCCCGCCGGTGCCGCCGCTGGTGAAGACGCCTGTGCCGGGAGAGCTGGAGCTGGAGATAAAGACTGCTCCGGAGGGGCTGGCAGCGGGAGATGAGGCGGGCATCGAGTCTGATGTCAATGGACCCCTGGTGCCGGAGAATATGCCTGACTATGAGCCGACGCTCGATCTGCGGGATTACAAATATCCTTCGCTCGACCTGCTGGAGACGCATGGCAGCGATAAGATCGTGCAGGACCCGTCGGAGCTGGAAGCCAACAAGAACCAGATCATCAATACGCTGAAGAACTACGATATCTCTATTTCGAAGATCAGCGCTACGGTAGGGCCGACGGTCACGCTTTATGAGATCGTGCCGGCCGCGGGGGTGCGTATATCGAGGATCAAGAACCTGGAAGATGATATCGCGCTGAGCCTTGCGGCGCTGGGTATACGCATTATCGCGCCGATACCGGGCAAGGGAACGATCGGCATAGAGGTACCCAATGTGAAGAAAACGGTGGTGAGCATGCGGACGCTGCTGGCGTCGGAGAAGTTCCAGAACAGCCCCTTCAATCTGCCGATAGCCGTTGGGAAGAAGATCGACAACGAGAATTTTATCGTGGACCTGTCTGCGATGCCTCACCTGCTGATGGCTGGAGCTACGGGTCAGGGTAAGTCGGTTGGGTTGAATGCTATTCTGGTATCATTGTTGTACAAGAAGCACCCTTCTCAGCTAAAGCTGGTGCTGGTGGACCCGAAGAAGGTGGAGCTGAGCATTTACAGGATCATCGAGAAGCATTTTCTGGCCAAGCTGCCGGGGGAGGAAGAGGCGATCATTACGGATACGAAGAAGGTAGTGCATACGCTGAATGCGTTGTGTATCGAGATGGACAACCGCTATGACCTGCTGAAGGAGGCCAATGCGAGGAATATCAAGGAATACAATGAGAAGTTCATCAAGCGTCGGCTGAACCCGCAGAAGGGCCATCAGTATCTGCCGTTCATCGTGCTGGTGGTGGATGAGTTTGCGGACCTGATCATGACGGCGGGGAAAGAGGTGGAGATGCCGATAGCGCGACTGGCGCAGCTGGCGCGTGCGGTGGGGATACATCTGATCATTGCCACGCAGCGGCCTTCTGTCAATATAATTACGGGTACGATCAAGGCGAACTTCCCTGCGCGCATTGGTTTTAAGGTGTCTTCGAAGATCGACTCGCGCACGATATTGGATGCGGGGGGCGCTGACCAGCTGATCGGGAAGGGGGATATGCTGATCTCCTTCAATGGCGAGATCACGAGGTTGCAGTGCGCCTTTGTGGATACGCCGGAGGTGGAGGCGATCACGCAGTTCATCGGCAAGCAGCGGGGTTATTCTGAGGCATATAAATTGCCGGAATATGTGGATGAGAAGGAGATGGAAGCGAAGGATTTTGACCTTGGGGACAGGGATCCGCTGTTCGAGGAGGCTGCGCGGCTGATCGTTGCCAATCAGCTGGGTTCTACTTCACTATTGCAGCGCAAGATGAAGCTGGGGTATAACCGGGCGGGCCGTCTGATGGACCAGCTGGAGGCGGCGGGTGTGGTGGGTCCGGGACAGGGTAGCAAGCCACGGGATGTGTTGATCAAGACGGATATGGAGCTGGATCAGTATTTGAACCCTTAAGTAGGGTTGAAAGTCCGTTGATCCCATAGTTGAGGGGTTTTCCGATCAATTTTAAGAGAGTTTTAATGCAATCATGCCGATATTTGCGGCGAATTGACCGTCGAAGGATTAGGGAATGGGGCGACGGAAGATAGGTTTGGAGACGATGGGGAAAGAAGGGTGATGGTGGGGGAAGGTGATGGTTGAGGGGGTTGGAGACGATTGGAGAAAGAAGGGTGATGGTTGAGGAGGTTGGAGACGATGGGGAAAGAAGGTTGATGGTGGGGGAAGGTTATGGTTGAGGAGGTTGGAGACGATTGAGAAAGAGGGGTGATGGTGGAGGAAGGTGATGGTTGAGGGGGTTGGAGACGATTGGGGGAAGAAGGGTGATGGTGGGGGAAGGTTATGGTTGAGGGGGGTGGAGACGATTGGGGAAAGAGACGGTTGAAAGTGACAGTTGGGGGAGGAGACGGTGGGGCGCAGCGGGTGAAGGAATTAAGGACCCTGTAAGGGACGAAGGTGTTAAAACTACTGACCTAAAATAAAACAAATGAAAGTAAGCAGAAAGTCGATGTTTTTGAGTGTGGTGCTGGGGCTGTGCTGTTTTTTTGCGCGGGCGCAGAACAATAGTCTTGGCAAGAATGATCCGGACGCGAAGAAGGTATTGGATGGGCTGAGCGCGAAGCTGAAGTCTTTTAAGGCGGTGCAGTCGAGCTTTACGTTGAAGGTGGAGGATTCGAAAGGGAAGCTGCAGGGCAGCAAGACCGGTACGATCTATCTGAAAGGGAGCCGCTATCACGTGAATGTTGTGGGAGGCCAGGATATTTTCAGCGACGGGAAGGATATCTGGACCTATGACAAGGGGTCGAACGAGGTGACGATCACGAAGGCTGATCCGGGTACGCAGACGATCAGTCCGGACAAGATCTTTACGAATTTTTATGACAAGGATTTCCTGTATAAGCTGAATGGGGAGAGCAAAATAGGGACGAGGACGGTGCAGGAGGTCGAGCTGACGCCGACGGACAAGACGAAGAATTTTTTCAAGGCGCTTTTGTATATCGACAAGGTGCAGCACACGCTGGTCAGCATCAAGTGGTTTGACAAGGGTGGCAACAGGTATACGTTGGAGACGAGCAAGCTGAATGGGAATGCGGCAGTTACGGATGCGCAACTGGCCTATAATAAGGCGAAGTTTCCGGGGGCAGAAGAGGTGGATCTGAGGAATTAACCTGGTGAAGTAAGATAAACGCAAAAATCCCGGCTGACGCTGGGTTTTTTTGTTAGAGGCCAGCCAGGTGGGGGTTCTTTTTTGACAGGCCGGCTAGCTGCCCCAGCGGAAGGTGGAGATGTCGAGGCCGGCGAGGTCGAGGACGCGGTCGACGACGGTGGCGGCGACCTCATCGATGGATTTGGGGAGGCTGTAGAAGGAGGGGGTTGCGGGGCAGATGATGCCGCCGGCGAGGGTTAAGGTCTCCATGTTTCGGATATGGATTAGGTTGTAGGGGGTATCGCGGATGACGCAGATGAGCCGGCGGCGTTCTTTGAGGACGACGTCTGCGGCGCGGGTGATGAGGTCGGTGGAGGCTCCGGAGGCGATGCGGCCGAGGGTGCCCATGGAGCAGGGGATGATGATCATGGTATCGTATTTTCCGGATCCGGAGGCAAAGGGGGCGTGGAAGTCGCGCTGGGAGAAGACCGGGAAGCTGAGTTGGGAATAGGAGTCGTTGCCGAGCTCGGTGCGCCATACTTCGCGGGCGTTCTCGGTCATGACGACGGAAACGGCTGACCACTGGGCCTGTAGCGCAGCGAGCTTTTCGAGGAGGAGTCTGGCGTATATCGAGCCGCTGGCGCCTGTGATGGCAACGACAATTTTGTGCATGATGGGGGCGTTATTTGTAAATTAACAAAAGTACTATGAAAGGATCGATTTTGTTGTTTGTGCTGGTGCTGGCCGGGTGGAAGGTTGCTGAAAGGCCGAGGGGGGAAGCTATTTCGTGGATGACGATCGAGCAGGCGGAGGGGAAGCTGAAGGATGCGAAGAAGCCGGTCATCATCGATCTATATACGACGTGGTGCGGATGGTGTAAGCAGATGGATAAAAAGACCTACTCGAACAAGCAGGTGGCGGCCTATCTGCAGGACAAGTTCTATACGGTGAAGATGGATGCGGAGACGCGCGCCACGGTGAACTGGATGGGGAAGGCTTATGCCTTTAGTCCGAAGTACCGGGTGAATGAGTTTGCGATGTATCTGACGCGTGGGCGGCTGGAGTTCCCGACGACCATCCTTATCCCGCCGGGGGAGGAGCCGCAGGCGATACCGGGGTATCTGGAGCCAAAGGACCTTGAGCTGCTGGTGAAGTATTTTGGGGAGGGGGTTTACAGGGCTAAATCTTTTGATGAGTACCAGAAAAATTTTAAGGGGACTTGGTAATAATGGTGGCCATGCACTATAACGATTTAGCCCGTGGAGCCTCCCAATTTGCCTCTAAAGGGTTATCTGTAGGGAAATTGATTGATCAAAATCAAGATAATGGTAACTGGGTAAAAAAAAATAAGGGGTAATGCTTCTATTTCAATGTGAAGACACTACCTTTGTTTTTTCATAGGATAAGGTTTAATGGTTAATGGTATTTGATTAGTGCAGCCCCGCGTCAGCGGGGCTTTTTTTTATGTCTGCCTGCTCTTAAGGCTGCCCTTCGGGCAGGGGATAAGGGATCGGCTACTTGTAATCTAAGTAAAAACCCCGGGCTTTTCAGGACCCGGGGTGAATGGTTACCATTATTTAATAAACGAGTTTAGGCTTCTGCCATGTCGGGGATTGCCTGTACCTTATAGTCTCCGGCGTCCAGCTTCTTTTTGGTTGCGCGGAAGGCTTCGACGGTCAGCTTGATATCCTCGTCGGTGTGTACGGCGGTCGGCACCAGGCGATAGATGATATGCCCCTTGGGGATGACGGGGTAGACGACGATGGAGCAGAAGATATTATAGTTCTCGCGGAGGTCCATGACCATGGCGGTTGCTTCTGGTACGTCCCCTTTCATATAGACGGGGGTAACGCAGGAGTTGGTCTGGCCGATGTCGAAGCCGCTGTCTTTAAGTCCTTTCTGCAGCTTGTTGACGACGTCCCAGAGCTTTTTGCGCAGCTGGGGCTGGGTCCTCAGGAGGTCAAGCCTTTTGAGGTTGCCGATGGTGATGGGCAGGGGCAGGCTTTTGGCGAATATCTGCGAGCGGGTGTTATAGCGGATGTAGTCGATGATCGCCCTGTCGCCGGCCATGAAGCCTCCGATGGAGGCCATGGATTTGGCGAAAGTGGAGAAATAGAGGTCGATCTGGTCCTGGACGCCTTGTTCTTCGCCAGCGCCGGCGCCGGTCTTGCCGAGGGTGCCGAAGCCGTGTGCGTCGTCCACGAGGAAGCGGAATTCGTACTGGGATTTGAGGGCGGCTATTTCCTTGAGTTTGCCCTGGTCACCGGCCATGCCGAATACGCCTTCGGAGATGACGAGGATGCCGCCGGCGCCCTGTTTTTCGATGAGGGCGGTTGCGCGTTGCAGCTGTTTTTCGCAGTCTTCGACGTCGTTGTGCTTGAAAACATAGCGGTGACCCGGGTGAAGGCGGAGGCCGTCGATGATGCAGGCGTGGCTTTCGGCGTCGTAGACGATGACGTCGTGGCGGCCGCAGATGGCGTCGATGGCGCTCATGATGCCCTGGTATCCATAGTTGAAGAGTGTGGCGTCTTCTTTCCTTACAAATTCTGCCAGCTCTTTTTCGAGCTGTTCGTGGTAGTTAGTATTGCCGCTCATCATCCGGGCGCCCATGGGGGCGGCCATGCCGAAGCGGGCGGCTGCGTCTGCGTCAACCTTTCTGACCTCAGGATGGTTGGCGAGTCCAAGATAATTGTTGAGGCTCCAAACTATTTTTTCTTTTCCGCGGAAGTTCATGCGGCTGCCGATCTCGCCTTCCAGTTTGGGGAAGGCAAAATATCCGTGCGCTCTCTCCCTGTGTTGACCTATGGGTCCGTTGTGTTTGACTAATTTTTCAAAGATATCTGCCATATTATGAAATTATTAAAGTTGACACTGGCGCAAAAATAACGCATTTGACGTTGCGCCCAATCCAATATCTTGCGCGCGGAATGGTTGGAGACCAAAATCCGCTGTTGATCCTGGAGTGAAGGACGAATTCTTTTCTAAATTTTAATGCAATTTTCATTTTTATGAACCGTAGGCTCTTTCTCTTCTTTTTCCTTCTGATATCCTTTGCGGCGTGCAAGCCGAAGCATGCCGGTAATGTCAAACGTCCCAAGTTGGTCATTGGTATAGTAGTGGACCAGATGCGCTGGGATTTTTTGTACCGGTACTATGACCGATACACAGAGGGCGGGTTTAAGCGCCTGATGCGTCATGGTTATAGCTGTGACAATACGATGATCCCGTATCTGCCTGCTTTTACTGCGGTGGGGCATTCCTGTGTGTTCACGGGGAGCGTACCAGCCTTTAGCGGAATCGCGGGGAATGACTGGATCGAGCAGACGACCGGGCAGCGGATGTATTGTACGGATGACAGCACGGTAAAGGGAGTAGGTGCGCAGGATCCTGAATCGAAGGAGGGGAAGATGTCGCCGCGGAACATGCTGGTCTCTTCGATCACCGATGAGCTGATGATGGCGGATAATTTCCGGTCGAAGGTAGTGGGTGTCTCGCTAAAGGACCGGGCGGCTATCCTGCCGACGGGGCATACGGCGACGGGCGCCTTCTGGATGGAGGATTCTACCGGGCATTTTATTACCAGCAATTATTATATGACCCAGCTGCCGGCGTGGGTAGATTCCTTCAACAAGAAGGGCTATGTGAAACAATATATGAGCCATCCCTGGACGACCCTGTATGCGAAGAGTACTTATGGTCAGAGCGATACGGACGATCAGCCTTATGAGGGGAAGTTCAAGGGGGACAGTACGACGGCCTTTCCGCACAACCTGGATTCTTCGTACAAAGTCGCCAAATCCAGTTTCAGGAGCACGCCTTTTGGGAATACGCTGACGCTGGATTTTGCGAAAGAGGCGGTGAAGGGGTACCAGCTGGGGCAGGACGAGTTTACGGATTTTCTTACGATAAACTGTGCATCAACGGATTATGTCGGACATCAGTTTGGGATAAACTCCATCGAGACAGAAGATACCTATCTGCGGCTGGACAGGGAGCTCGAGGCTTTCTTCTCCTTTTTGGATGAGACTGTGGGCAAGGATGAATATACTGTGTTCCTGACGGCGGATCACGGGGCGGCGCATGCGGTGTGGTACTCTCAGAACCATGATATTCCGGCGGACTATTTCAATTCGGGCAATTTGGTGGATAGTCTGAACAGGATACTGGGCAACGGTTTTGGTGTTCAGGGACTGGTGGATACCTGTGTAGATTACCAGGTGAGCTTTTCGATGAAGACGATCAAGGAGAAAAAGCTGGATTTTGGGGCGATCAAGAAGGCGGCTGTTGAATGGTTGAGGCTGCAGCCGGGGATCACTTATGCGATCGATATGGCGAATGTCGGGGAGTCGCCGGTGGCCGAGCCGGTGAGGAGCATGGTGATGAATGGCTATTATTCCAAGCGAAGCGGTGCTATTCAATTGATACCCAATGCGGGATGGTTTGAAGGGAAGGGTAAGACGGGGACCTCGCACGGGACCTGGAATCCTTATGATACGCATATACCGTTGTTGTTCATGGGCTGGGGAGTGAAGCCGGGGCATACGAACCGGGCGGTCTATATGACTGATATTGCGCCGACTATGGCGGCTATGCTGCATATTCAGATGCCGAATGGGTGTGTTGGGAAGCCGATAATGGAGGTTTTGAAGAAATAAAAGGGGGTGGCTGGAGAAGGATCCGGGTTGCCGGGTATTTCCACAGAATGTATACAGGATTGGGCCTTCCGGCTTACGGGGGGCTTTTTCCGTTTACGAAAGCGGTAAAAAGGCTGAAATCGTATGGAATTGTGGGGTATTTGCCGGACTTTTGCTGTTAGGAGGGGGACAGATATGGCCGGAGTGGGTTTGGACCGGTGGGTGGGCGGTGACGAGTGGACGGAGAGGAGACAACCCTTGGGTTGATAAATTGTTATAATAGAAAAGGGAAAATTATGATTACAGTTTCTGCCACGGCGAAAGATTATATAGCGCAGCTGATGAATGCTCAGCATGCGACTCCTGAGACCTTTGTGCGGGTTGGGGTAAAGAGCGGCGGGTGTTCGGGATTGGAATATAAATTAGATTTTGACACCGTCGAGAAGGAGGGGGATCAGGTATTCGAGGACAAGGGGGTGAAGGTGGTTGTGGATATGAAGAGTCTGCTCTATCTGTATGGGACGGAGCTGGATTATTCCGGCGGGTTGAATGGCAAGGGGTTGACCTTTAACAATCCGAATGCTTCCAGGACCTGTAGCTGCGGGGAAAGTTTTTCGGTTTAGGTTTTTTTTGGGGACCCGGGTGAGGAGATCAGGTATGAACGGTGGAAGGGGGAATGGATGGACCCAGGTGAGGAGTTTGGGTGTGAACTGTGGAAGGGGGGATGGATCCGGGTGAGGAGATTGGGTGTGAACGGTGGGAGGTGGAATGGATGGACCCGGGTGAGGAGATTGGGTGTGAACGGTGGGAGGTGGAATGGATGGACCCGGGTGAGGAGATTGGGTGTGAACGGTGGGAGGTGGAATGGATGGACCCGGGAGAGAAAATTGGGTGTGAACGGTGGAAGGGGGAATGGATGGGGTAAAGGGGAATGGATATTTAGTATACAAGAAGTACGAAATAAAATTATGGCCAACGACAACGAAATAATTGACAATATAGCCAACAAGGAGTATGAGTTTGGTTTTGTCACGGACATTGAGATGGATGTGGCGCCGGCGGGGCTGAATGAGGAGACGATCCGCTATATCTCCGCCAAAAAGAACGAACCCGAATGGCTGTTGGAGTGGAGGTTGAAGGGTTTGCAGGCTTTTGGGAGACAGGATCTGCCGGCCTGGCAGAATTTTAAGATGCCGGCGATCGATTTCCAGAAGATATCGTATTACGCTGCGCCCAAGAGCAAGAAGAAATATGACAGCCTGGACCAGGTGGATCCCGAGCTGCTGGCCACGTTCGAGAAGCTGGGCATTCCGCTGAACGAGCAGAAGGCGCTGGCGGGGGTGGCTGTGGACGTGGTGTTCGACAGCGTGTCGGTTACGACCACTTACAAGGAGAAGCTGAAGGAGCTGGGCATCATCTTCTGTTCTTTCGGGGAGGCCGTCAGGGAGCATCCTGAGCTGGTGAAGAAGTATGTAGGTTCGGTGGTACCCTATTCCGATAACATATTCGCGGCGCTGAATGCGGCTGCTTTTTCGGATGGGTCCTTTGTTTATATCCCCAAGGGGGTGCGTTGTCCTATGGAGCTGTCGACCTATTTCCGGATCAATACGGAGAATACGGGGCAGTTCGAGCGGACGCTGATCATTGCCGATGAAGGCAGCTATGTTAGCTACCTGGAAGGTTGTACGGCGCCGATGCGGGATGAGAACCAGCTGCATGCGGCGGTGGTCGAGCTGATCGCGATGGAGAATGCGGAGATAAAGTATTCCACCGTTCAGAACTGGTATCCCGGTGACAAGGACGGGAATGGCGGTATCTATAATTTTGTGACGAAGAGGGGTATCTGTAAGGGCGCCAACTCAAAGATATCGTGGACGCAGGTGGAGACGGGGTCTGCTATCACCTGGAAATACCCAAGCGTGATCCTGCAGGGCGACAATTCCACCGGGGAATTCTATTCGGTGGCGGTGACGAAGAACAAGCAGATCGCGGATACGGGCACGAAGATGCACCATATCGGCCGCAATACGAGGAGCCGGATCATTTCCAAGGGTATCTCGGCCGGGCAGGGACAGAACAGCTATCGAGGGCTGGTGCAGATGGGTTCGAAGGCGGACAATGCGAGGAATTTTACGCAGTGCGATTCCCTGCTGATCGGGGACCGTTGCGGGGCGCATACTTTCCCCTATATCGAGTCGAAGAACAATACGGCGACGGTCGAGCATGAGGCGACGACCTCGAAGATCGGCGAGGATCAGATATTCTATCTGAACCAGCGGGGTATCGATTCGGAGAAGGCGGTGGCGCTGATCATCAACGGGTATGCGAAGGAGGTGTTGAACCAGCTGCCGATGGAGTTTGCCGTGGAAGCGCAGAAGCTGCTGTCGATCACGTTGGAGGGAAGTGTGGGATAATCATTTTCCGGCCGCCCGATAGGGGCCAGGGAAGTGTTGGAAAAATTTGGGTTTTATAAATCATAATATAAGAGATGCTGATCATTAAAAATTTACATGCTGAAGTTGAAGGGAAGCAGATTTTGAAGGGTTTGAATCTGACGGTCAATGCAGGAGAAGTGCATGCGATCATGGGGCCGAACGGGGCGGGTAAGAGCTCGCTGGCTTCTGTGCTGGCAGGTCACGAGAATTATGAGGTTACGGAAGGCGAGGTATGGTTTGAAGGGAAAAACTTACTGGAGATGGCGCCGGAGGACAGGGCTCGTGAGGGTGTGTTCCTGGCGTTTCAGTACCCGGTGGAGATACCCGGTGTTTCGAATATCAATTTTCTGAAGACGGCGCTCGGCGAGATAAGGGCTTATCGGAATCTGCCTCCGCTGGATGCCAAGGCTTTTCTGCAGCTGTCAAAGGAGAAGCAGAAGCTGGTCGAGTTCGACGCCAAGCTGGTGAACCGATCGCTGAATGAAGGTTTTTCGGGTGGTGAGAAGAAAAGGAATGAGATCTTCCAGCTGGCGATGCTGGAGCCTTCGCTGTCTATCCTTGACGAGACGGATTCGGGTCTGGATATCGATGCGCTGCGTATCGTGAGCAAGGGAGTCAATAAGCTGCGTTCGCCAAAGAATGCGTTTCTGATCATCACGCACTATCAGCGATTGCTTGAATATATCATTCCCGACTATGTACATGTATTGTACGACGGACGTATCGTCAAATCCGGAACGAAGGAACTGGCCCTGGAGCTGGAAGAGAAGGGCTATGACTGGCTGAAGGAAAAAGAAGAGGTAGGAACCAACTAGAATTAAAATCATGAGCTTAATACAAGAACCGGCTATTCCCTTGTACGATGCCGTCGTCAAGGGTTATCATACATTGTCGACCGCTGGTGGAGGATCGGAAGATATTGGCGTTCGTCGCGCGCGGCAGTCGGCTTTTGACCAGTGGAGGCTGCTGGGTTTTCCTTCGATAAAGAACGAGGACTGGAAGTACACCAATATCACCCGCTATTTAAAGGACGAGTTTGCGCTGAACGGTCTGGTGGCTGGTGACGAGCCGGTGGCGGCCGTGGCTGCGCCTGCCGGGCTGGTGAAGAAGGCGACGATCCCGGGGCTCGATGCCTTGCAGGTCGTACTGGTCAACGGAGTCTGGGACGGGAAGGTGCATGGGGCGTCGCCGAAGGGGGAATTGCCGAAGGGACTCGAGCTGTTGAAGGTGTCGCAGGTATTGAATGATCCTGCCTTTGCCGGCTATTTCGGGAATGGCAAGTGGGGGAATCTGCATTTTGCCTATCTGAATACGGCGCTGTTCACGGATGGTCTTTTTATCCGGGTGAAGGATGGGGCTGTGATAGAGAAGCCGCTGCACGTGGTACATGTGTTCACGGGGGACCGCAATTTGCTGATTCAGCCGAGGCATGTGTGGGTAGTGGGGAGAAATTCAGAGGCTTCTGTGGTAGAGTCGGTGGTTTCTGCCGGGAGTGATGTGAAGCTGTGGGTCAACAGTCTTACGGAGATATTTGCGCAGACCGATGCGAAGCTGGATCATGTGGTCCTGCAGACGGCGGGCGCCGGGGTCAGGCTGGTACAGCATACGACGGTGAGGCAGCAGAAGCAGAGCTTATACAACAACTATACTTTTACCCTTCCGGGTGCAGAGCTGGTGCGGAATGATCTGCAGGCCCGGCTGGAGGAGGATCATACCGAGACGCATCTGTATGGTCTGTACCTGGCGGCTGGCGGGCAGCTGGTGGACAATCATACGCTGGTGGATCACCAGAAGCCGAACTGTTACAGCAACGAGCTGTATAAGGGGGTTTTACTGGAGAAGTCGACGGGCGTGTTCAACGGAAAGGTCTTTGTGCATCAGGATGCGCAGAAGACGAATGCTTTTCAACAGAACAATAACCTGGTCATCAGCAAGCAGGCCACGATCGATAGCAAGCCGGAGCTGGAGATATATGCAGACGACGTGAAGTGCAGCCATGGTTCGACCGTGGGGCAGTTCAGCGAAGAGGCACTATTCTATCTCCGGGCCAGGGGTATTGGAGAGGAAACGGCAAAGGCGTTACTGATAAATGCGTTTGCTTTTGATGTAACGGAGAAGCTCAAGAATGAGGCGGTAGAGCATTTTGTGAATGAGCTGATCAGTCAGCATATTCCCAATCAAACACAAGCATGATATGATGAGCGAGGCAATGACCATACGGGGGACGCGTCAGCTGGATATTTCGAAGATCAGGAAGGACTTTCCGATCCTCGAACAGACGGTATTTGGGCATCCCCTGGTCTATCTGGATAATGCGGCGACGACGCAGAAGCCCGTCTCCGTACTGAAGGCGATGGACGACTATTACACCACCATCAACAGCAATGTGCACCGGGGTGTCCACCATCTGAGCCAGCTGGCTACGGACGCCTACGAGGATGGACGCAGGAAGGTGGCGGAGTATATCAATGCGCGTCATACCCATGAGGTGATCTTTACCCGGGGAACGACGGAGTCTATCAACCTGGTTGCGGCGAGCTTTGGGAAGAAGTTCCTGAAGGAAGGGGATGGTATCCTGGTCAGTGGCATGGAGCACCACTCGAATATTGTGCCCTGGCAACTGGCGGCGGAAGAGAGGGGAGCGCAGCTGAAGGTAATTCCGATCGACGATAACGGCGAGCTGATCCTGGACGGGCTGGACAAGCTGTTGGAAGGGGTCAGGCTGGTGGCGTTCAATTATGTTTCGAATGCGCTGGGGACGATCAACCCGGTGGAGACGATCATAGCGGCGGCACATCGGCAAGGTATCCCTGTTCTGCTGGATGCGGCGCAGGCGGTGCAGCATATGGAGGTCGACGTGCAGCAGCTGGACGTGGATTTTCTGGCTTTCTCGTCGCACAAGCTGTATGGGCCTACCGGTTTTGGGATCCTGTATGGCAAGGAGGAATGGCTCAATCAGCTGCCGCCGTATCAGGGTGGGGGAGAGATGATCAAGACGGTGAGCTTTGAGAAGACGACTTACAATGATCTTCCTTATAAATTTGAAGCGGGTACGCCGGATATGGCCGGTTCGGTCGGTCTTGGCGCCGCGATCGACTATGTCCGCGGGCTGGGCATTCAGAATATTCAGCGGGCGGAGCACGAGCTGATGGAGTATGCGCTGGGTGTATTGGGGGATATCGATGGGCTGCGGTTGGTAGGAAGGACGGATGCGGCTCATAGAGCGGGGGTTGTCTCGTTCCTGGTTGGGAATATCCATCCATTCGATCTTGGCGAGCTGCTGGACAAGCAGGGGATCGCGGTGCGGACGGGTCATCACTGCGCGCAGCCGGTGATGGACAGGTATTGTATTCCCGGGACGGTGCGGGCTTCGATGGCGGTGTATACTTCGAGAGAGGATATCGACAGGCTGGCTGCGGGGATAAAGAAGGCTGCGGTTTTATTGGGATAAATTTTGAGCGCGGGTCGCGGGAAGGTGAAGGGTCGCGGAGCCGCGGGGAGACAAAAAATATGACGATCCAGGAACAACAGGAAGAGATCATTGCCGATTTTGAATTATTTGGCGAGTGGATGGATAAGTACGAGTATATTATCCAGCTTGGGAAAGAACTACCTCTTATAGAGGACCGGTATAAAACGGATGAGAATCTTATCCGGGGCTGTCAGTCGAGGGTCTGGCTGCACGTAGAATACAGGGAAGGGAAGCTGGAGTTCACGGCAGACAGCGATGCGGTGATCACCAAGGGGCTGATCAGTCTTGTTATCAAGGTCCTTTCGGGACATACGCCCAGGGAGATCGCGGAGGCGGAAATTACCTTTATCGATGCTATCGGGTTGAGCAGCCATCTTTCGCCGACGAGGTCGAACGGGTTGCTGTCGATGGTCAAACAAATTAAGTTATATGCCGTGGGGTACATGGCTAAATCGGTTAAGCAATGAGTGAAATAACAGAAACCGGAAGCGGCGTGCCGAATAGTGAAGGTTCTGCGGGGGTGGGTGGGGATAAAGCGATGAGCGGAGACAATTTACGCGACCTTGTGGAAGATGCGTTGCGGACGGTCTTCGATCCGGAGATACCGGTGAATATTTTCGACCTGGGTCTGGTGTATGAGATACGGATCGATGAAGGTGGAAAAATAAAGATCACGATGACACTTACTGCGCCGGCCTGTCCCGTGGCCGGTGATATTGTTCAGGATGTACAGCAGAAGATAGAAGCTATCGAAGGGGTTGTGGATTGTCATGTTCAGCTGACCTTTGATCCCCCCTGGAACAAGGAAATGATGACTGAGGAAGCCAAGCTGGAACTTGGTTTTTTATAAATGTCGATTTTACATTTCCGATAACGATTGCGTAGATTCCCCCTCAAAAGCAGGATGCTGCAGGATAGTTCAGGTAGGCGTTTGTCTACTTTTATGCTATTCTGATTAATTTAATAACTGCTTGGCTGTATGAAAAAGTCTATTCCCCCACTGGCGGTGTGCATAGCGACATTGCTGCTAGTCTTTCCATTTATTTCTTTTTCCCAGGGAGGTTTTCATGTCACCGGGAAGGTAACGGATCAGGCGGGTGCGCCATTTTCCAATGTTACCGTTCAGGTAAAAGGAGCCCGATCCGCCACTACTACCGGCGCTGACGGGTCGTTTGCGTTGGATGCCGCTTCGGGAAATGCTACGATTGTGTTTAGTTTTATCGGGTACGAAACACAGGAGGTGAAGCTGGCATCCCATCACCAGATAGACGTGGCGATGAAGCTGACCAACGCTGCGCTCGGGGACATCGTAGTGGTTGGATATGGAACTCAGAAACGGGCGAATGTTACCGGCGCTACGGCGATGCTGAAGAACGAGCATTTCGATGAGCGGCCTATTACCCGGGTCGATCAGGCTCTTGTCGGCCAGCTGGCGGGTGTCGGGGTCAAGCAAACGACCGGAGTGCCTGGTAAGGCGTTCAGTGTTCAGGTAAGAGGTTCGGGTTCTATCAGCGCGGGTAATGAGCCTCTGTACGTGATCGATGGTATGCCCCTGGCCAATAATTCTTCCAACACGGGTAATGGGTCTTTTATAGGCGGCAATCCTCTCGATAATATCAGTCCGAACGACATTGAAAGCGTGCAGGTGCTGAAAGATGCGGCTGCTGCGGCCATATATGGGTCCAGGGCTTCGAACGGCGTCGTTCTGATCACGACCAGGCACGGTCTGAGCGGCAAGCCGAGGATCAGCGTGAATGGTTATAGCGGTTACAACCAAGCCGCAAAAAAGTTGGAAATGCTGAACGGTCAGCAGTGGATCGACCGGGCTACGGAGATGATCAATGCGGCGTATGTGCTAAAATATGGAGCTTCCGGCGCTACGGCGGGCGATGCTGCTGCTACCCGTGCTGCAATCATCGGGCTGGCTCCCGGGCAGGTCAACGTACAATATATGATCGATCCGCGGTGGTCGCAGCCGGGTCATCCCGGTTTGGAATTCAAAGACTGGCAGGATGTGATCGAGCGGAAGGGGGTGATGCAGAATGGAGAGGTTGCCGTCAGTGGTGGGACTGATGCGGTGCGGTATTTTGTTTCCGGGAATTATGCGCGACAGGAAGGTTTTGTAAAGGGTTTGGATTATACGATGTATTCGGCAAGGGCGAATGTGGACATCAATGCCAGCAAGGTTCTGAAATTCGGTATTGCGGCAGCGCCGTCCTATTCCGTTTCGAATGACCCGGGTGTCGAGGGAAAGGACAATATCTTTCACCAGGCCCTGAGCATGTCGCCTGTCCAGGAGGACTCAGTGGGTGATTATCCCAATATCGGAAAGAATGCCCAGTATCTTTGGAGCAATAGTACCAATGCTCCATTGGGAAAGCTGCAATACAATATCGGTCAGACCAAGCGGTCCCGTATCCTGAGCAGTCTGTATGGAGAGGTTCGGCTCATCAAAGGACTGACGCTGAGGAGCACGGTCAACTTCGACAATACGAACAGCAATACGAGCACTTATGTACCTTATATCACGACGGGTACCCAGGCCAGCCGGACCTTTAATGCAGCTACCAATTCCAACCTGACGTCTGCTACTTCCGGTACGTATAGCAATTACAGGAGGCTAACTTTTGTCAATGAGAATACTCTGACCTATAATATGGTGATCCATAACGATCATAGCCTGAACCTGCTGGCGGGACAGGCCTACAATATCGATCGCCTGGACCAGTTGGGGATCACCTCGGTGGGTGGATTTACGAGCAGCTCGATCCAGACCATCACGCAGGCGTCTGTAGCCGGGACTGCGCTCACCGGCACTAACGGATCGACTCAGAATGTACTGGTTTCCTATTTCAGCCGCGCGCAGTATGCTTATAAGAGCAAGTACCTGCTGTCGGCCAGCCTGCGCACGGATGGGTCTTCACGCTTTGGAGTCAACAATCGGTATGGGGTGTTTCCGTCGGCTTCGCTGGGATGGAGGGTGATCGAGGAGAATTTTATGAAGAAGGCGCAGGTGGTCAGCGACTTAAAGCTGAGGGCGAGCTATGGCGTGAATGGCAACAACAATATAGGTGATTACGATGTCCCCACCCTGGGATCTTATGGTTATGTGCTGGGTTCGACTCCTGCCGCGGCGATCGGTCAGGCTCCGAATGTGATCGCCAATCCTGATCTGAAGTGGGAAAGATCGCAGACCTATGATCTTGGTGTCGATTTCGGATTTATGGGCAACCGGATCACGGGGTCCTTTGACTATTACAATAAGCTGAACACTCAACTTTTATTGAATGTGCCTGTGCCGGAGGTGACGGGTCAGCAGTCTGCCTTGCGGAATGCGGGGTCTGTACGGAATATAGGGGAAGAGCTGGAAGTGACGACCCGGAACCTGGTGGGGGCTTTCGAGTGGAGCACCAGCATCAATGTGAGCCATAACGGTAATAAGATCATCGCATTGTACGGCAACCAGACGCAGATCATTATTCCCAATAGCTTTGACGTGTCGGACAATATCCTGCGTGTCGGAAGCCCGCTGAACAGCATTTATGCCGTGCGGCAAATAGGTATCCTGACCCAGGACGATATCAACAAGAAAGTAGCTTTGTATGGCACGGGCGAGACGGTCGGCGACCCCAAATACCAGGATATCAACGGCGATGGCGTTATCACCGAAGCGGACAAGCAGATAGTAGGTCATCCGAACCCCAACTATACGTTCGGTATGACGAATACGTTCCGGTATAAGGGATTTGACCTGAGCATCCTGGTACAAGGGCAGCAAGGAGGGAATATTTATTCGTTGCTGGGCCGGGCGATCACCCGTACCGGCCAGGGTTTTACGGACAATGCCCCGGAATTCTACACCCATCGATGGGAGTCTCCTTCCAATCCCGGAGCGGGGCGTGTGAGCAAGGCCTATTCGACATTTGGATTTGTCGCCAACACCGACTGGCTGTATTGGTCTGATTATATACGAGTGAGAAATATTACGCTGGGCTATAACTTACGGCGGGTGATCAAGACCAACACCATTCAGAGCATGCGAATCTATGCCACCGCTGAGAATTTTTTTGGGTATGATAAATACAAAGGCGGCCTGAATCCGGAGGCGGCCAACACGACTATCAGCACTAATTCGGCTTATCCCGAGGCGGGGGATTATGGTGGTCTACCACTGGCAAAATCGCTGATCGTTGGCCTAAACGTCACCTTTTGATCATCCTTGCAAAATCGAGTAAACAATGAAAAAGATATTCCATAACCGGACAGAGTCCGGTTCGCACACGAGGCTTAAAGCCGACGTGTGCAGACATTATGTTTTGGGACAAAAAATTATTTTTGGTCGAAATTTTTTGTCCCACATACTGTCTGTCATTGCGCTGATCCTCGTGGGGACTGCCTGTAACAAGCGGCTGAACCAGGCACCTATCTCATCGGCCACGACCCAGACATTCTATAAGTCTCCCAGTGATTTCATTCAAGGAGTCAATGCTGTCTATGCAGACCTGCGTGGATATCCGGACCGAGTGCAATTTCTCAGTGAAGTACGGTCGGACAATATCTATGGGGTATCGGTGGCGGTCCGGGACTGGGACCCGATAAATGATTTCTCTCCCGGCATCGCTCCCAATACGTATGTGGAGGAAGCCTGGAATACGGATTTCAATGGCATCTTTCGCGCCAATACGATTCTGGATCAATTGGCGAAGAATGGCACCAATGTCGGGTCGGCGAGCCTGGTAACCCGTCTCCAGGCCGAGGCCATGTTCCTCCGTGCATTTTATTACTTCGACCTGGTAAGGTATTTTGGAAAGCTGCCGGTCATCGATCATCCTGTGACATTAGACGAGGCCAATAAGGTCAAGCAGAGTTCCGTTGCCGACGTTTACAAGCTGATCATTTCCGATCTGCAGTATGCCATTGCCAATCTTCCAGCTGCCTATACGGGAGTGGATGTGGGCCGGGTTACCAAGTATGCTGCGGAGGGTATTCTGGCGCGGGTATATATGGCCCGTTCGGGACCGAACTACGGCATCAACGGCCCGGGGCTGGCGTCCAACGAATGGTCGCAGGCGCTGCCTTTGATACAGGATATCATCGGCAGTGGTCAGTTTGCCTTTAATCCCAGCTATGCCAATATATTCTCCTATGCTAACCAAAGTCCTGTTGCGACGGGTAATAAGGAGGCCATATTCGATGTCATGTTCCTTTCCGGCATCAGCGGCACGACCACTTCCCTGGTGGGTACATACGGCGCCGACTTCCCCTGGCAACTAACCCCGAGCGGTTATTTTCTGTCGCTGAAGGATACGAAGTCAAATGGAAGCCTGGAGATCATCCCGGTGTCGAACGACCTGGTGAAAGATTATGAGCCCGGCGATCTCCGGCTGGCCTCCACTATATATACTGCGGGGTACACCAGTGCCGGAAGCACTGAGACAAGACCTTTCTTTAAGAAGTGGGTGGATATTACAAAAATACCCAGCGCCAGCCGATTCGACTGGGGTATCAACTTTATCGCCCTCCGTTATACGGATATCCTGATGATGAAGGCGGAGTGTATCCTGAATGGGGCGCCCGGTTCGCAAAGCGATGTGGATGGGATCATCAACCAGGTGAGGAACAGGGCAGGCCTGGCTGCCAAATCCGGGTTTACCCTGGCGCAGCTGTATGACGAGCGAAGAAAGGAGTTTGCCGATGAAGGTTCCAGGTGGTTCGACCTGCAGCGGAGCGGCAATCTGCTCACGGTCATGAATAACTGGATCTCTGTGGAAGATGTCCAGAAGAGGATCAATCAGGTGACGGCCAATTATATTATTTACCCGGTGCCTCAGTCGCAATTGGATGCTGCACCGGGTCTATATAGCCAAAACCTGGGGTACTGAGTGTCCTTATAAAATGAACAAACAATATGAACTACAGATCACTGAGCTTTCGTTCGGTTTTGCCTGCCGTCTGTATGTTATTGCAATTGGTCGCCCGGGCCCAGCCGCTGGCGGAAACGGGTCCGAAGAAGGAGATGCCCCCGGAGTGGATCGACCAGGATACGCATCATAAGGTGGTGCGGCTGTCGAGGAAGGATGGGAACAACCTTAGTTTTTATTTCCACAACAATCCGTTCGTCGGGAACAAGATGATCTTTTACAGTACCGATGCCAGCGGAAAGCATCTGTACACGGTGGACCTGAAGACGCTGGCGTTGCGGCAGGTGGGCATGGGTGGCGCGAACGGGGAGATCGTGGGGCATAAGAGCAATAGTGTCTACTATCAATCGCATGACAGCGTCTATGCTACGGGTATAGCGGATGGGAAGACCCGGCTGGTCTATGTTTTTCCTGCCAACTTCAAGGGCAGCATTACGACGCTGAATGCGGATGAGACGCTGCTGGCGGGTGTTAAGGCCAGCGAGGAGCAGCGGGAGATCCTGCGGAAGTATCCCGAGAAGCACGACTATTTCGACAGGATCTTTGACGCGCATCTGCCGAATACGCTGTTTACGATCAATGTGAAGACGGGGGAGCTGCGACAGATACATACGGAGAATACCTGGCTGGGACATGTGCAGTATTCGCCGACGGATCCCGACCTGCTGATGTTCTGCCATGAAGGGCCCTGGCAGAAGGTGGATCGTATCTGGACGATCCGGATGAAGTCGGGGGAGGTGAGGCTGATGCACAGGCGGACGGTCGAGAATGAGATCGCGGGGCATGAGTTCTTCAGTCCGGATGGGAAGACGATCTATTTCGACTGGCAGATACCGAAGGGGCAGACCTTCTATCTCGGGGCTGTGGATGTTGCGACGGGGCGGGAGAAGAAGTATGCGCTGACGAGGGACGAGTGGTCGATCCATTTTAATGTCGCTGCCGACGGGAGCATTTTCTGCGGGGATGGGGGTGATGCCGGGCAGGTGGCGCATGCGAAGGATGGGAGATGGATCTATCTCTTCCATCCGGAGGGGGATCGATTTGTTGCTGAGCGGCTGGTGAATATGAAGGATCAGTATTATAAATTGGAACCGAATGTGCATTTTTCCCCGGACGGAAAGTGGGTGATCTTCCGGGCTAACTTTGAAGGCAAGGAGGAGGTATATGCGGTGGAATGTAAGAAGTCTTAGCTGTGTTATTTTGTTGATGGGTTGGGGATCTACGGGGATGGCGCAGGTTGGATGGCCTGCTGTTACGCCGACGGCCCGGCCGTGGACGAGGTGGTGGTGGATGGGAAGTGCGGTGGATCGGGCTGGTCTGACCTGGAACCTTGAGCAGTACAAGGCTGCGGGTCTTGGGGGGATGGAGCTGACGCCGATATATGGAGTGAAAGGATATGAGAACAAGTTCGTCGATTATTTGTCGCCTGAGTGGGTGGACATGCTGGAGTATACGCTGCGTGAGTCGAGGCGGCTTGGGCTGGGGCTGGATATGAGCACGGGTACGGGCTGGCCTTTTGGCGGGGGGCCGCTGATCGATAGCACGTATGCGTGCAAGGAATTGTTCTTTAAGAGCTGGGTGCTTGAGGGGGGCCATCGGCTACCGGATACGATACGGTATATGCAGGAACCGTATGTCCATACGGATGGGCGGGCGGTGACGATCGATCGTCTCGTGGAGCCGGTGTTTGCGAATAAGGATCTGCAGGCGCTGGCGTTGTTCCAGGTGCGGTTTGCGCGCTGGCTGCCGCTGCAGGCGCTGGTCGCGCGGTCGGACAGCGGAGAGGTGGAGGATGTGACCTCCTATGTTGGCGGGGATGGGCGTCTGGACTGGACTGCGCCTGCCCGTGGGGGCAGGTGGACGTTGTATGGCGCGTTCCAGGGGATGCATGGGAAGATGGTCGAGCGGGCGGCGCCGGGGGCGGAAGGGAATGTCATCGATCATTTCTCTGCTGCGGCGCTGAAGAAATATCTGAGCAGGTTTGATACGGCGTTCAGGGGTCATGATCTGGGGGGGCTGCGTTGTTTCTTTAATGACTCGTATGAGGTAGATGATGCGAGGGGGCAGGGTAACTGGACCGGGGGCCTTTTTGAGGAGTTCCGTAAGCTCCGGGGGTATGACCTGCGACTGCATCTGCCGCAACTGCTGAACGGGGATGGGAGGGTGTTGTGTGACTATCGGGAAACTATCTCTGATCTTTTGCTGGATGATTTTACCCGGCCCTGGGCGGCCTGGGCGCGGGGTCGGGGGGCTTTGATCCGGAATCAGGCGCACGGGTCGCCGGCGAATATACTGGACCTGTATGCGGCCAGCGATATTCCGGAGACGGAGGGCGGGGATCTGTTGCGGTATAAGTTTGCGACCTCGGCGGCGCATGTTGCGGGGAAGCGGCTGGCTTCGGCGGAAACGGTGACCTGGCTGGACGAGCATTTTTTGAGCAGCTATGCGGATGTGAAGAGGGCGTTGGACAATTACTGGCTGGGTGGGGTGAATCATGTCTTTTACCACGGTACGGCCTATACGCCGAAAGATGATCCCTGGCCGGGGTGGCTGTTCTATGCTGCTGTGCATTTTACGCCGAATGATCCGGCGTGGAGGGATGTGGGGGTGTTGAACAGCTATGTCGCGAGGGTTCAGTCCTTTTTGCAGCTGGGGGAGCCGGACAATGATGTATTGTTGTATGCGCCTTTTTATGATAGCTGGATGGAGGGGTTTGGCGCCGGGGGGGATCTGTCGAAGGCGTTACTGAAGCACTATGACCGGATGGAGCCGGAGTTTAAGGGGACGGGTTTTGAGGAATGTGCGGAGTGGTTGTTAAAGAAGGGGTATGGCTTTGATTATATATCTGATAAGCAGGTGTGTGCGCTTTCGGCGACCGGGGGTGGTGTAGTAACAGGGGCTGGCGCACGGTACAAGGTCGTTTTGGTTCCGGGTTGTAAGTATATGTCTGTGGCTGCGATGAAGAAGTTGGGTGAGCTGGCCAGGGCGGGTGTGCGGGTTCTTTTTTATAGGAGTCTGCCGGTGGGGCCGCCGGGGTATTTGGAGCAATCCTGGTCGCTGGCTGGTGATCGGCATTTTGTGGTGGGGGATGACCTGGGTCACCTGTTGGGGGATGGTATGAGGGAGCCGATGGTGGATGATAGCCTGGATTGTGTGCGGAGGAGCTATGGAGGAGGGAAGCTATATTTTATTGTCAATCGTGGGTCGAGGCCGTTTGCGGGAAGGGTGGTGTTGCGAGATGGGGGGAAAGGCGCTGTTATTTATGATCCGATGAATGGGGAGTATGGGGCCATGGTGGGAGGATATTTAGAGCTGCGGCCGGGGGAGAGCTGTATTGTGCAGACTTTGGATAAGGCGGTTTCGGCGCCGGTTTACCGGTATTACGCGCCGGCGGGGGATGGTGTGGAGCTGGGAGGAGAGTGGAAGCTGGTGTTCGAGAGCGGGGGGCCTGTTGTTCCGGCGCCGATGAAGGTTCAGCATTTACAGTCCTGGGTGAAGCTGGGTTTGCCGGCTTTTTCGGGGACGGCGATGTATACGAGCTCGTTTGCCCGGCCGGCGGGAAGCTTTGCTGTGTGGAAGCTCGATCTGGGGAAGGTGAGGCAGGCGGCGGAGGTCTATTTGAATGGGAAGAAGATCGCTGCGCTGATCGGGCCGGATTATACGGTAGTTATACCGGCTTCGGATATGCGTAGTAGGAATAAATTAGAGGTTCGGGTGTCCAGCGGGATGCTCAACCGGGTCGAGGACCTTGATAGGAGGGGAGTGGTCTGGAAGAAGTTCTACAATACGAATTTCCCGGCGCATGAGCGGGCGGACCGGGGGGCGGATGGGTTGTTTGATGCAACCAAACTTCCATTAGAGGAGGCGGGGCTGATGGGACCGGTGAGGCTGGCGCCGGTGAAGGAGAAGGATATTGCGGCTGATCCGGCGTGGACGAAGGAAGTTGGGGCGAGGGTGGGGCCGGGGGGAAAGCTGGTGATATCGGTGAATAGTTATGGTGCTTTCAAGGATGGGACCGTCCTTTCGACGAAGGCGATACAGTCGGCTATCGATGACTGTTCGAAGCGGGGTGGTGGGGTCGTCGAGTTTGAGCCGGGGACCTATCTGACGGGTTCTGTATTTTTGAAGGAAGGGGTCGAGCTTCGGATCGGCAAGGGTGTAGAGCTGAAGGGGAGCCAGCATTTTGAGGACTATCCGGAGATACCAACCCGAATCGCGGGTATCGAGATGAAGTGGCCGGCGGCGCTGCTGAATGTCATTGGGGTGAAGAAGGCGGCGGTTACGGGAGAAGGAACGGTGGACGCGCAGGGGAAGTTCTGCTGGGACAAATACTGGGCGATGCGAAAGGAGTATGACCCGAAGGGGTTGAGGTGGATAGTGGACTACGATGCCAAGCGGGTGAGGACGCTGCTGATCCAGGATGCGGCCGATATCACGGTGCAGGGCATTCGTTGTGTCGACGCGGGTTTTTGGACCGTGCAGGTGCTGTATTCGACCTATGTGACGGTGGATGGCATAACGGTACGTAATAATGAGGATGGCCATGGGCCGAGCACGGATGGAGTAGACATCGACAGCAGCAGCTGGGTCCTGGTAGAGAACTGCGATATCGACTGCAATGACGACGATTTTTGTCTCAAGGCCGGGAGGGACTGGGATGGACTGCGGGTCAACCGACCTACGGAATATGTGGTCATCCGCAACTGTACGGCTAGGAAGGGTGGCGGGCTGCTGACCATTGGCAGCGAGACTTCCGGCGGTATCCGGCATGTGCTGGCTACTGACCTGACGGCTAAGGGGACGGGGAATGGGTTCCATATCAAGTCGGCTACTACGCGCGGGGGAACGGTTGAGGACATCCATATCCGCAATTTTACCATGGACAGCGTGGGGAATGCGATCTTCTTTACGATGAACTGGAATCCTGCCTACAGCTATTCGACCTTGCCGGCGGGCTATGATATGGACTCGGTACCGGAGCACTGGAAGACAATGTTGCATAAGGTCGAGCCGGCTGAGAAGGGTATCCCGCATTTCAGGGACGTCTATATTTCGGGGATGAAGGTTCGGAGCGCCAGGCGGGCGATCGCGTCTACCGGGCTCGAGCAGTCGATGATCAGCGGTGTGCATATCGACAATATGACGATCAATGCGGCTACGGCGGGGGAGATCAGCTATGCGAGGGACTGGGAGGTCAGAGGTGCGGCCGTTACGTCGAAGGACGGGTCGAAGGTGGTGGTTCAGCATTCAACGGGAGTAAATTTTAAATAAAGATCATGCTTATAATTATCAGGAGCCTGCTGGCCAGCCTGCTGCTGGTGGCGGGGACTTTTGCCGACCAGCGGCCGACCTTGTATATCATTGGGGACTCCACGGTGAAGAACGGAAAGGGAAAGGGGGACGGCAGTCTTTGGGGGTGGGGAAGCTTTTTGGGTGACCATTTTGATACCTCCCGGTTAGCCGTACGGAACTATGCGTTGGGAGGCAGGAGCAGCAGGACCTTTATCACCGAGGGGCATTGGGACGAGGTGCTGGCGCAGGTGCAGAAAGGGGATTATGTCATCATGCAGTTCGGGCATAATGACGGCGGGCCTTTGGATGATACGGCGAGGGCGCGGGGGACGATAAAGGGCACCGGAGAGGAGTCGAAGGATATCTATAATCCTATAATGAAGAAAAATGAGACGGTGTATACTTATGGCTGGTATATGAGGAAATATGTGGCCGATATCAAGGCGGAGGGGGCGGTGGCGATCATCTGTTCGCCGATCCCGAGGGATATGTTCAAAGACGGGAAGGTGCTGAGGGCTTCGGACGACTATGGGAAATGGGCCAGGGAGACGGCTGCTTCGACGGGGGCGTATTTTATAGACCTGAATGGGTTGATCGCCGACGAATATGACCGGCTGGGTCCGGACAAAGTAAAAGAATTCTTTCCGGGAGACCATACGCATACGAATGAGGCGGGGGCGAGGCTGAATGCGGAGAAGGTGGTGGAGGGGATGCGGGAGGTAGTTGGGTTGGGTCCTTTAGTAAACTATTTAAGATGATCCGAAGGGGGCTGGTTGTTTTTTTTCTGCTGGTGGCCCATTGGGTTTTTGCTGGTGATACTATTTCGCTGGCCGGGGAGTGGCGTTTTTGGTTGCCAGGGGTGAGGTTCGTGGTCGGGTCGGCTTTGGGTGTGGGGTCAGGGGTATTGGAGGCCAGGGTTGGAAAGGGAAGGTGGGTTGTTTCGTCTGCTGATCTGGGACATGTGTTTGCGAAAAATTGGGGGAGCATGCTCTCTATCGACCGAAAAGCGGTGGTGGAGAGGCATAAAGTGGTCAATACAGGATTTGACCCGATGGGGGCGGTTACGGTGGGGAACGGGCGGTTTGCGATGACGGTAGATGCGACGGGTCTGCAATCCTTCCCTGAAGCCTATGACAAAGGTGTTCCGCTGGGTACCCAATCGGAATGGGGGTGGCACAGCTTCGTCGACACGGCGGGGTATAAATTTTCGGAGGTATTGAAGGAATATACGATCCACGGGAGGAAGGTTCCTTATGCGGTGCAGTGGTCTTCGCCGGAGCGGAATAAGAAGGCGGCGGACTGGTTCAGACAGAATCTGCACCGGCTGCAGCTGGGCAATATTGGTCTGGAACTGACAAAGAAGGATGGTTCACGGGTGGTTGTGGGTGATTTGGAGGCGGTGCACCAGGAATTGAATTGCTGGACGGGAGAAGTAACGAGTCGTTTTGTCCTGGAGGGGGATACGGTGGATGTGAGGACGGTGGGGGATCCGGTGAGGGATGGGGTATCGGTGAGGGTGAGGTCGTCTTTGTTGTCGAAGGGGAGGCTGAAAATACGGGTACGGCTGCCTTATCCGACCGGTGGGTTTGCGGATGACGGGGATAACTGGGGGAACGAGGGGGGACATGAGAGTAAGATCGTGACTATGGGTTCGATGGGAGCGGTGATCCGGCATGATCTGGATACGACGAGCTATTTTTTAAATATGAAGTGGAGTGGAGGGGGGAGTATCATTGAGAAGGAGAAGCATTATTTTTTGGTGAGTCCCGAAAAGGGGGATGAGTTTGAGTTTGCGGTTTTGTTCTCGCGGGATCGGGGGAGTGATGGTGTTGCCGGGGATGTCGTCGGAGGTGGTCGCGTGGGGTATGCGGCTACTGCGGCTGGGTCGGCGGAGGCGTGGAAAGATTACTGGATGAAGGGGGCGATGGTTGATCTTTCGGGGAGCACTGACCCGCGCGCTTTTGAGCTGGAGCGGAGGGTGGTGTTGTCGCAGTACCTGATGCGGGTGCAGGAAGCGGGGGATATGCCGCCGCAGGAGACGGGGCTTACTTATAACAGCTGGTATGGGAAGCCGCATCTGGAGATGCACTGGTGGCATGCGGCGCACTATGCGCTGTGGGGACATCCGGAGCTGCTGGAGCGGTCGCTGGACTGGTATGCCAAAGTGGTAGGCGGTGCCAGAGAGATCGCGCAGCGGCAGGGATATGACGGAGTGCGCTGGCAGAAGATGACGGATCCGCAGGGGAGGGAGAGCCCTTCTTCGGTGGGGGCGTTCCTGATCTGGCAGCAGCCGCATTTTGTTTATATGGCGGAGCTGTGTTATCATGTGGGTGGTCGTCCGGTGCTGGAGAAATACAAGGACCTGGTGTTTGAGACCGCTGATTGTATGGCTTCGTATGCGTGGTATGATGCTGTTACGCGTCGATATATTCTTGGGCCGGGGGTGATACCGGCGCAGGAGCGGTTTAAGGAGGATAGTACATTCAACCCGTGTTTTGAGCTGGCGTACTGGAGGTGGGCGTTGGGTGTGGCTCAGGAGTGGAGGAGGAGGTTGGGGTTGGAGCCGGATAGTAAGTGGGAGAAGGTGATTCGGGAATTGTCGGCGCTGCCTGAGGGGAAGGTTGGGGGAGAGGAACTTTATTTCCCGACGGAGAGTGCGGGGGATGCTTATACCAACCCACGATATCGGGGTGATCATCCTGCGGTGCTGGCGACCTGTGGATTTTTGCCGGTGGTGAAGGGGGAAGATGTGGTGGTGAAGAGGGAAGATGCGGTGGTGAAGGGAAATTATATGGGAACGAAGGGGCTCGATACGGCGATGATGCGCCGGACCTTTGACTGGATATGGTCGAACTGGAGCTGGAAGGAGGCCTGGGGATGGGATTTTCCGATGGTGGCGATGACGGCTACGCGGCTGGGGATGCCGGAGAAGGCGATCGATGCGCTGCTGATGCCGGTTCAAAAGAATACCTATCTTAGGGATGGGCACAACTACCAGGACGAGCGGTTGCGGTGTTATCTGCCGGGTAATGGGGGCTTGCTTTCGGCGATAGCGTTGATGTGTGCGGGTTATGACGGCAGCGGCGCAGAGCCGGGGATACCAAAGAACGGGAAGTGGAAGGTACGATGGGAGGGGTTGCATCCAGCGCCTTGAAATGTCTGTTATGAAACATATAAATCATTTTTTGTGGGTTTTTGCGATCGTGGTGTTTGCGCCCGCCGTCGGTGCGCAGAAGCTGCCTCCGCAGCCGGAGGTATTGCAGGCGATGCGGCAGGCCAATGACTACTTTATGAAGAAGTGGCCCGATCCGGGTGTGCAGATCGTGACGAATATCGCGAGGCCGAGTCATATCTGGACGCGGGCGGTATATTATGAAGGCTTGATGGCGCTGTATTCCGTCGACCGGAATCCAGCATATTATGACTATGCGGTGGACTGGGGGGTGAAGCATCAGTGGACGCCGCGCAACGGGACCAGCGTGCGGAATGCCGATGACCAGTGTTGTGGTCAGACCTATATCGACCTATTTAATATTGATCCGCGGCCCGAGCGGGTGGCGGCGATCAAGGAGACCATTGACAATATGGTGAGAGGTGGAGTGAGGGGTCGCGAGGAGGACGAGGGGAAAGGGGGGATGAATGGACACGAAGGTAAGGTGGTGAATGCGGATAAGTGTGATGACTGGCACTGGATCGACGCGATACAGATGGCGATGCCGGTATTTACGCGACTGGGTGTTCTGTATCATGACACCTCCTATTTCCGGAAGATGTATGACCTGTACCATTTTACAAAATATAATCACGGGGGGAATGGGTTGTATAACCAGCAGGAGCATCTGTGGTGGAGGGACAAGGATTTTGTGCCGCCGTATAAGGAGCCGAACGGACAGAACTGTTACTGGAGCCGGGGGAATGGCTGGGTATTGGCGGCGCTGGTGCGGGTGTTGTCCCTGTTGCCCCTGAATGACGCGCACCGGGGCGAGTATTTACACGACTACCTGGATATGGTGCATGCTATCGTGCCCTGTCAGCGGACGGATGGATACTGGAATGCGAGCCTTCATGACTCTACCCATTTTGGCGGGAGGGAGCTGACGGGTACGGCCCTGTTCACTTACGGTATCGCGTGGGGTATTAAGATGGGATATCTCGACAAGAAGACCTTTCTGCCGGTTGTGGTGAGGTCGTGGGATGCCCTGGTGAAGGAATCGCTGCATCCCAACGGCTTTTTGGGATGGGTGCAGGGGACGGGGAAGGAGCCAAAGGACGGGCAGCCGGTGACCTATGACAAGGTCCCGGATTTTGAGGACTATGGGCTGGGGTGTTTTTTGCTGGCGGGGAGCGAGGTCTACCAGATAGCCACCGGCGCCAAAGAAAACCTGGACGAGGCGAAGGTGCCGCCTTACCAGGAGCCCAGCGTGCTGCAGGCGGCGGATGGGCATATCGTGAGCTCTGTCCGGGAATGGGAGAAAGTACAGCGGCCTTATATATACGAACTTTTTGAACGCAACGTATATGGGCGTATGCCTACGGCTACCGTGCCGGTGACCTATACTTCGGAATCGGTGGATTCTTTGGGGGTTGAGGGGGTTGGTGTTCGTAAGGTGGTGACGATACATTTTAGTGGGAAGGACACGGGGGCGAATCTGCGGGTGGTGCTGTATCTGCCGGTGAAGGCGAGGAAGGCGGCGCCGGTGTTTGTCGGGTATAGTTTTGGCGGCAATGAGACATTGCGGACGTCGTCGCAGTGGCCTTTGAAGGAGATATTGGCGAAGGGGTATGGTGTGGCGAGCGCGTGGTATTGGGATATCGAGCCGGACAGGAATGATGGCTGGCAGACGGGCATCCGGACCAGCCTGGCTGGTGTGCTGCAAATAGAGCCCCGTGAGTGGGGTGCGATCGGTGCCTGGGCCTGGGGACTCAACAGGATTGCCGATTATCTGCAAACCGAGAAGGGCGTGGATCGCCATCGGCTGATCGTAATTGGTCATTCGCGGCTGGGGAAGACGGCGTTGTGGGCGGCGGCTACGGACCCCCGTTGGGCGCTGGTCATATCGAATGAATCCGGGGAGGGCGGAGCGGCCTTGTCGAAGCGGGATTTTGGGGAGACGGTGGCGATCATCAATGTCAAGTTCCCTTATTGGTTCAGCCCTGTCTATAAAAGCTATGGCAGCGATGTGTCGGCGATGCCGGTGGATCAGCATATGTTGTTGGGACTGGTGGCGCCGCGGCCTTTGTATGTGGCGAGTGCGGCGGAGGATTTGAATTCTGACCCGAGGGGGGAGTTTTTGGGGGCGCAGGGTGCGGGGGTAGTTTATGGTTTGTATGGGAAGAAGGGGGTTGGGGATGGGGAGATGCCGGAGGTCGGGCATGCGGTGGGGGATGTGGTGCGGTATCATATCCGGAGCGGGAAGCACGACGTTACCTTGTATGACTGGCAGCAGTATATAGATTTTGCGGATCGTATGTTAAAAATTAAGATGTGATGGAGCTTATGGGGATATGGAAGGAAAAAGCCAGCCGGGGGCGCATCTTATTCCTTAAAATCAGTATTTTAGCTCTAATTATGTTAAAATAACTTAATAGTCTGATAACTTAGTGTGTCCGTTCTCCGCTGAAATGCGTTTTCTTTGGACTTTAGGGGGTTGAATGACAAATTGGAAAGGGGCCGATCCGAAATTGGACGCCGGTCCGATCCGATAGTTGCCTGATCCCCTGCCCGAAGGCCATGAAATGGCCTTGTCCGAAGGACAATCATTAGCGTTTTGCCGGAGATCGCTAATTTTTGGAAAAGCGAGTCTCCGCCATATAAAATCAGCGATTTCTTAACCATACGAGTCCGATGTCAAAAAACAAATACTTACTACCGTTTGCCCTGGTCACTTCGCTTTTCTTCTTATGGGCTTTCCTGCACAATCTGAATCCGATACTGATCCCTCACCTTAGAAAGGCCTGTCAGCTGAACGATACACAGTCGTCGCTGGTGGACTTTCCGATCTACCTGGCGTATTGCGTGATAGCGATACCGGCGGGTCTGTTCATGCACAAATATGGATACAAGAGGGGGATCATCTTTGGGTTGATCCTGTATGCCCTGGGGGCGCTTTTATTCATCCCTGCGGCCTCGGAGCGCAGCTTTCCGTTCTTCATTTTCGCTCTGTTCGTGAGCGGGAGCGGAGCGGCTTTCCTCGAGACTGTGGCCAATCCTTATATTGCAAACCTGGGCGAGCCGTCCCGGTCGGAGCAGCGGCTCAACCTGGCGCAGTCGTTCAATGGGTTGGGGGCAATGGTCGCTCCGCTGGTGGGGGCACAGTTCATCTTGTCGGGCATCGAACATACGCCGCAGGAGCTGGCGACGATGAAGGCCAGTGGTCAGCTGGACGCCTATCTGCAGTCAGAGGCGAATACGGTAAAGCCGCCCTACCTGGTGATCGCGTCGGTGGTGGTACTGGTGACCATTTTCTTTGTATTTACGAAATTGCCAGAAATAAAGGAGCCGGATGCGGATGCACACGGTACGAAGTTCTCCTGGAAGGTGTTCCGCTTCCCGCATGTGAAATGGGCGGTATTCGGCGAGTTCTTTTATGTAGGGTCGCAGGTGGGGCTGGGAAGCTTTTTTGTTAAGTATTGCCGGTATGTGGCGGCCATTCCTGAGAGGGAAGCGGGTCAAAAATGGTTCATAGCCATGGCAGGTTTTATGATCGGGAGGTTCCTGGGTACCTTTATTATGGGGTATGTGAAGCCTGCGCGGCTTTTGACCTTGTATTCGATCATCAATGTGGTGCTGGTGTCGATAGGTGTACTGGCGAAGGGACATATTGCGGTATATGCGATCATGGTGACGCCTTTCTTTATGTCGATCATGTTCCCCACGATCTTTGCGCTGGGGATCAAGGATATGGGTGAGGAGACCAAGATGGCGGCTTCCTTCCTGGTCATGGCGATCATTGGCGGGGCCGTGGCGCCGCTGGTGATGGGCGCGATCTCGGATGCGACGGGCAGCATACAGATGGCGTATGTCGTTCCCCTGGTCTGTTTTGTCTACATCCTGTTCTTCGGGTTGAAGGGTCATAAAATTGCTAATCCAAAAGATCGTTACGAATGGGATACTGTTTAGCGCTGGATATGCCGTCGGATGCGGCACTGATCGCGGAATATGAAGAGTGGCATAAGGCCATCTGGCCGGAGATCAGAAAGAGTATTCTGGACAGCGGCATTACAAATATGGAGATCTATCGGCTGGAGAACCGGCTGTTCATGATCATGGAGGTGGGGCCTGATTTTAGCTGGGAGCGGAAGGCGGCGATGGATGCGGCCAATCCTGCGGTGCAGCGCTGGGAAGAGCTGATGTGGAAATACCAGGTGGCTATTCCGGGTGGTAAGCCGGGGGAGAAGTGGCGGTTGATGAACAAGATATTTTCACTAAATCAATAGTATGTTCAGTCTGACGAATAAGCATGCGGTGGTGACCGGTGCGGGCAGCGGAATAGGAAAGGCGGTGGCCTTGTTGCTGGCGAAGCAGGGCGCTACGGTCTATGTTACGGATATTAATTTAGAGCAGGCTAATGAAGTTGTAAAGGAGATCACTGCGGCGGGAGGAACGGCGGAGGCGAAGGTGCTGGATGTGTCAAACCAGCAGAATGTGGAGGCTGCCTTTGGGGGGCTGGTGCGGCTGGATATCCTTGTGAACAGTGCCGGGGTGTCGCATATCGGGACGGCGGAGTCTACGTCGGAAGAGGATTTTGACCGTCTCTACCGAGTGAATGTAAAAGGCGTATACAACTGTCTGCGGTCCGGGATACCGTTGCTGCGGAAGGCTGGTGGCGGCGTGGTTGTCAATATGTGCTCGATCGCGGCTACGGTTGGCATACCTGACCGTTTTGCCTATTCGATGACGAAGGGCGCGGTGTACTCCATGACCCTCTCTACGGCAAAGGACTATCTGAAGGACAAGATCAGGTGTAATTGCGTGTCGCCGGCGCGTGTACACACGCCTTTTGTCGACGGATTTTTGAAGAAGAACTATCCGGGAAAGGAGGAGGAGATGTTCGAGAAGCTGTCGAAGACGCAGCCGATAGGCCGGATGGCCAAGCCGGACGAGGTGGCGGGGCTTATCCTGTACCTGTGCAGCGACGAGGCTTCCTTTATTACGGGTTGTGACTACCCGATAGACGGGGGATTCTTAAAATTGAATAATTAAAAGCTATGAAATTAATCAGACACGGAGAGCTCAATAACGAAAAGACAGGGATCATACTGGACAATTTATCTTATGATACGTCGGCGTTCGGAGAGGATTACAATGAGAAGTTCTTCGAGACAAACGGATTGGAAAGACTTAAGGTATGGGTGATGAAGAACCTGGGAGCTCTGCCTGTTGTTGCCGAGGGTGTCCGGCTGGGCTCGCCGATCGCGCGGCCTTCGAAGATCGTGTGTATCGGCCTTAACTATGTGGACCATGCGAGGGAGACGGGCGCTACGCCGCCGCCTGAGCCGGTAATCTTTATGAAGTCGACGACTGCGCTGGTGGGGCCGAATGATAATATCGTGATCCCGAAGAATTCCAAAAAGACGGACTGGGAAGTGGAGTTAGCGGTGGTGATCGGGCGCAGGGCCAGCTATGTGTCTGAAGCCGAGGCGATGTCCTATGTAGCGGGCTATTGTCTGCACAACGATGTCAGCGAGCGGGAGTTCCAGATCGAGCGCAGCGGCACCTGGGATAAGGGCAAGGGCTGCGACACGTTCGCGCCGATGGGCCCCTGGATGGCGACGCCCGACGAAGTGGGTGACGTGCACAATCTGCGGTTGTGGCTGACTGTTAATGGCAAGAAGATGCAGGACGGAACGACGTCTAATTTTATCTTCAATATACCGATGCTCATTTCCTATACCAGCCAGTTCATGACATTGCTGCCCGGGGACGTTATCTCTACCGGGACGCCGGCGGGTGTAGGGCTGGGTATGACCCCGAATGTATATCTGCAGCCGGGGGATGTTGTCGAACTAGGAATTGACAAGCTGGGGCAGGCCCGGCAAAAAGTACAGGCTTATGCTTAAAATCGACGCGCATCAGCACTTCTGGAAATTCGATCCCATTCGGGACAGTTGGATCGGGCCGGATATGGCCGTTATTCAGCGGGACTTTATGCCTGGTGACCTCCTGCCGATATTGCAGGAGGTGGGCATCGATGGGTGTGTGGTTGTTCAGTCCGATTCGTCGGAGGACGAGAACGATTTCCAGCTGGCTAATGCGGAAGCTCATTCCTTTATAAAAGGGGTTGTGGGCTGGGTCGATCTTCGAAGCCCTGGTGTGGCTGACCAGCTGGCGTATTTCAAGCGTTATCCGAAGATGAAGGGTTTCCGGCACGTGCTGCAGGGGGAGAAGGACAGGGCGATGATGCTTAGTCCCGATTTCAAGCGGGGGATAGGTCTATTAAAGTCGTTTGGCTATACCTATGATATCCTGATCTACCCGGATCAGCTGGGGTATACCAGGGACTTTGTCGCGGCGTTCCCTGATCAGCCATTTGTGGTCGATCATATCGCGAAGCCGCATATCAAGGATCGTTTTATCACCAACGAGTGGAAGGATGCCATACATGCGGTAGCGGCGCATTCCAATGTCCAGTGTAAGATATCGGGGATGGTGACCGAGGCGGACTGGAAACGCTGGAAGCCGGAGCATTTCAGGGTGTATATGGATACGGTAGTTGACGCTTTTGGAACGGACAGGATCATGTATGGTTCGGACTGGCCGGTGTGCCTGGTGGCGGCGAGCTATCAGCAGGTGTTGCAGATCGTCAGGGACTATTTTTCTTCTTTTTCAGAAACAGAGCAGGCTGCCTTCTTTGGGGGCAACGCTACAAAATTTTATAATTTATGAATTTAGGATTGAAGGATAAGGTGATCGTGGTGTCTGGCGGCGCCAAGGGGATTGGCGAGGGGATCGTGAAGCTGCTGGCTGCTGAGGGGGCTATTCCTTTTATCATCGGTCGCAATGAGGAGGACAATTTACTGGCGGTTGCGGCGACGGGTGGGAAGGCGATGCAGGTAGTTGCCGAGCTGACGAGGCCTGAGGAGTGTGCTGCCGCGATAAAGATGATCATGGACAGGTGCGGGCGTATCGACGGGCTGGTGAACAATGCCGGGGTGAATGACGGGGTAGGGCTGGAGAATGGAAGCTATGAGGCGTTCATGGCTTCTTTGCACAAGAGTCTCGTGCATTATTATCTGCTGGCGCATCATGCCTTGCCGGCGCTGAAGATTTCGAAGGGCGCTATTGTGAATATCAGCAGCAAGACGGCTGAGACGGGGCAGGGTGGGACTTCTGCGTATGCCGCGGCTAATGGCGGGAGGAATGCGCTTACGCGGGAATGGGCGGTGGAGCTGCTGAAGTATGGGATCCGGGTGAATGCGATCGTCGTCGCGGAGTGCTGGACGCCGCTGTATGAGAAGTGGATCAAGACGCTGCCTGATCCGGCTGGAAAGCTGAAGGAGATAGAGGGGAAGATACCGCTGGGGAGCAGGATGACGACGTCGGAGGAGATCGCGAATATGACGGTGTTCCTGTTGTCGGAGGCGTCGAGTCATACGACGGGGCAGCTGATACATGTGGATGGGGGGTATGTGCACCTTGATAGGGCTCTTGCTAATGCGTAGATTTTTGGGATGGTTGGGATTGGGGCCGGCGCTCGTGTGAACTGCGCCGCCGCTGTTCGGCCTACTACGGGGGGACTTTTGGGAAGAGGTGGGCAGACGGGGGGATGGGCGGTGGTTCTTTGTTGGGGCGACGGCCGAAAGGCGGCTTGCGCAGCACACGACGCCGGCCCCGGATCGAGTCCCTGATGTGGTGAGTGGTTGTGAGTGGTTGTGGGTGGTTGTGGTTGTTGGTTGGGGTGGTTGGTTGTGGATGATTTTGTTGATGAAATAATTGAAGACTTAAAAATGAGGACATTAGTATGTATAAAGCCCGGGGAGTTTGCTTATCGGGAGGCGGAGGCGCCGATCGGGAAGCCGGGGCATTCGATCTTGAAGATCAGGAGGATCGGGATATGCGGGACGGACCTGCATGCGTATGAGGGAACGCAGCCCTATTTTGAGTATCCGAGGATACTGGGACATGAGCTGGCGGGAGACCTGGTGGACATGGATAAGGCGCAGGGGTTTGTAATAGGAGAGGCGGTTACGATCATCCCTTATTTTAACTGTGGACATTGTATTGCCTGCAGGAATGGCAAGCCTAATTGTTGCGTAACCATTAAGGTTTGCGGCGTGCATATCGATGGGGGGATGGTGGAATACCTGTCGGTGCCCTCCGAATTTTTGGTGCATGGCAATGGACTAAGCCATGACCAGCTGGCCCTGGTCGAGCCGCTGGCGATCGGCGCGCATGCCGTGCGTCGGGCGGGAATACAGCCAGGGGAATTTGTGCTGGTGGTTGGCGCCGGGCCGATAGGGCTGGGGACGATGGAGTCGGCGCGGATCGCGGGTGGAGAGGTTATTGCAATGGATATCAACGAGGCCAGGCTGGAATTCTGCCGGGAGCGGCTGGGGGTATTGCATACGGTGAATGCTGCTTCTTCAGATCCTCCCCTCGAGCAGCTGAGGCGGATCACCCGCGGGGACATGCCGACGGTGGTGATCGATGCCACGGGAAGCCGGAAGGCCATCAATGACGCCTTTCAGTATATGGCTCATGGAGCGAGGTATGTGCTGGTGGGACTGCAGAAGGGGGAGATCGCTTTTAGCCATCCGGAATTTCACAAACGTGAGGCAACGTTGATGAGCAGCCGAAATGCGACGCGGGAAGACTTCGATAAGGTGATCGATTCGATGAAGCGGGGGCTGATCGATCCCACGACCTATATTACGCACAGGGTTGGGTTTGACAGGGTGAAGGATGAGTTTGCCGGCTGGCTGGATCCTGCCAATGGGGTGATAAAAGCTATAGTTGAATTATGAGTAAAAAAGTGCTGTCTTTTGGGGAGCTGTTGTTGCGGATCTGTCCGGATGCGGACGGGGGCTGGGTGAAGGAGAATGTATTGCCTTTTTATGTAGGCGGGGCGGAGGCCAATGTGGCTACGGCGCTGGCGCTATGGGGAGTGCCTTCTGCCTATTTTACCGCTTTGCCGGATAATTTATTGTGTCGCCAGCTGGCGGCCTATCTGGAGGAGAAGGGGGTGGATACTTCGCGGATCCTTTACCAGGGGGACAGGCTGGGGCTCTATTTTTTGCCGAAGGGGAAGGACCTGAAGAATGCCAGCGTGATCTATGACCGCGCGCACTCGTCGTTCGCGGCGCTGCGTCCGGGAGTGGTGGACTGGGATGAGGTGCTGGAGGACGTGGGCTGGCTTCATTTCAGCGCTATTTCGCCCGCCCTCAGCGCTGAGCTGGCTGCTGTCTGTAAGGAATTGTTGGAGGCGGCCTCTGCGCGGAGGGGGCTGACGATCTCGGTCGATCTGAACTACCGGGCCAAGCTGTGGCAGTATGGGGTTTCGCCGGTGGAGGTGATGCCAGGGCTGGTGCAGCATTGTGACCTGGTGATGGGTAATCTGTGGGCGGCGGAGAAGATGCTGGGGATATCCGTCGACGAAGAGCTGGTTGGTGCGGGCGACTATCTGCCGCACGCGCTGATGAGCAGCCAGCGGATCATGGAGCAGTTCCCGCGGGTAAAATATGTGGCCAATACGTTCCGCTTTGACCAGGGTGCTGGCGGCATACAATATTTTACGGCCCTTTATACGGGCGGGAAGCTGTATAAGAGCGTGGAGTATGTTTCGGAGAAGATACTGGACAAGGTGGGTAGCGGAGATTGTTACATGGCCGGACTGATCCGGGGTCTTTATAATGGCGAGCCGGTGCAGGATACGCTGGAATTCGCTACAGCGGCGGCCTATCAGAAATTGTATATTCCGAGCGATGCTACGGACATGCGCGCTGCGGACATCAAAGAATTCATGTCAGCTTATGAACGATAAGAAAGTCATTTTACAGAGTATTCTTGGGCAGGGCATCCTGCCGCTGTTCTATTGGGAGAGTCCTTCGGTATGTCTCGCCGTGATGCGTACCCTGTATAAGGCGGGAGTGCGGGCGGTGGAATATACCAACAGGGGGGTAGCCGCGCTGGATAATTTTTCCATGCTGAAGAAAGTATTGGCGACTGAGGCTCCTGATCTCTACCTGGGTATTGGGACGGTGAAATCGGCAGATGAGGCCCGGGCTTTTGTAGCTGCGGGTGCGGATTTTATCGTGGCTCCGATCGTGAATCCGGAGGTGGCGGCGGTGGCTGATGCCGCCGGGCTGCTGTGGGTGCCGGGCTGTATGACGCCGAGCGAGATCTATATGGCGCAGCGGCATAAGGCGGCATTGATAAAGCTTTTTCCGGCGAATATTCTCGGGCCTGAATTTGTGAGCTCTATCCGGGAATTGTTCCAGGACCAGCTGTTCATTCCGACGGGTGGGGTAGAGATCGACGAGAACAATATCCGGGCCTGGGTGAAGGCGGGGGTCTGTGCTGTGGGGCTGGGAAGCAAATTGATCAGCAAGGATGTGCTGAAGAATGAGAATTACGACCTGTTGTATGAAAACACGTTGAAGGCGTTGAAGATCGCGCGTGAGGTCATAAAAGAAAATAATAAAGGATAATGAATCTTTCAAAAGAGACACTGGCGTCGATAAAGACACCTGGTATCGTCAAGCCGTCGGCGGAGATATTTGCTCTGCCTGAAAAAGTATTGCAATTTGGTACCGGGGTGCTGCTGCGGGGGTTGCCGGACTATTTTATCGATAAGGCCAACCGGCGGGGGCTGTTTGGCGGCCGGGTTGTGGTGGTGAAGTCGACGGATTCCGGTGATGCCGGCGCTTTTGACCGGCAGGATGGACTTTATACGTTGTGCGTCCGCGGTATCGAAGACGGGAGGAAGGTAGAGGAGAATATTGTCAGCAGCGCTATCAGCCGGGTGTTATCGGCCCGGGACGGGTGGTCCGATATTTTGAAGCTGGCGCACCAGCCTGAGATGCAGATCGTTGTCAGCAATACGACGGAGGTAGGCATACAGCTGGTGGAAGAGGCGATCGAAGGTCGGGTGCCCGCCTCTTTTCCGGGGAAGCTGCTGGCCTTTCTATATGAGCGTTATAAGGCATTTTCCGGGAGCGCGGACAGCGGGATGGTGATCGTGCCTACCGAACTGATCGTCGACAACGGGAAGAAGCTGGCTGGCATCGTGAAGGAGCTGGCTGGCTTCAATCGGCTGGAGGAAGGGTTCGTGGCCTGGATGGATGAGCACTGCCGGTGGTGCAGCTCGCTGGTGGACAGGATCGTTCCCGGCAAGCCGGATGCTGCGACGTTGCAACAATTGGAGCGCGATCTGGGTTATAAAGACGACCTGCTTTCCATTTCGGAGGTCTATCGTCTATGGGCGATACAGGGGGATGAGAAGGTGAAGCAGGTGCTGTCATTTGCGGGTGCAGATGAGGGGGTGATCATTGCGCCGGACATCGAGATCTACCGAGAGCTGAAGCTGCGTCTGCTGAACGGGACGCATACGCTGAGCTGCGGGCTGGCTGTGCTGGCTGGTTTCCCGACGGTGAAGAGCGCGATGGATGATGCGGCTTTCTCTTCTTTTGTTGCAGATCTGATGCTGAAGGAGATCGCGCCGAATATCCCTTATGAGCTGCCGCTGTCGGAGGCGAGGGATTTTGGTCTGAAGGTGCTGGACCGATTCCGCAATCCGCATATACAGCATCAGTGGATCAGCATTACGATGCAGTATACTTCGAAGATCCGGATGCGGGTGGTGCCGGTGTTGCTGAAACACTATCAGCCGACGCCTCCCCCGCATATGGTGCTGGGTTTCGCGGCTTACCTGCTGTTCATGCGGGGTCAGTCGGGTCCGGTCACGGATGACAGGGCGGGCTATTTCAAGGACCTGTGGCAGAAGGAGCCTTCGGAAGTGGTGAAGACGGCGCTGAGCGATCAGGGGCTTTGGGGCGCAGATCTGACGGATGTGCCCGGGTTTGAGGAGGGGGTCAGAGAAGGACTCGATATGTTGATGAATAAAGGGGCGGCCGCTGCGCTGGCTCAACTGAACACAAAAAAATAAGTTACTATGGGTGCTCAAAATATTCTTAAGGTCCATCCGGCAGATAATGTGCTGGTGGCGCTGGTCAATCTGGAAAAAGGAATGACCGTTAATTACGAAGGTCAGGATTATACTATACAGGAGACGGTGAAGGCGAAGCACAAGTTTGCTACGACGGATCTGGCGGCGGGAGATTCGATCATCATGTATGGTGTGCTTGTTGGCAAGGCGCAGGATGCGATAAAGAAGGGTGGATTGATCAGTACGGCCAACGTAAAGCATGCGGCCAATGATTTTACTATCGGCGACCGGCATACGAACTGGGCCACGCCGGATATATCGGCTTTTTCAGGCAGGACCTTTAACGGCTATCACCGGGCTGACGGCAGTGTGGGTACGGCTAATTACTGGGTGGTGATACCGATGGTGTTCTGTGAGAACAGGAACCTGGATGTGCTGCAGCAGGCGCTGGTCACCGACCTGGGATATGGAAGGAACCGGAGCTATCAGCGGCAGTCAAAGCAGCTGGTCGAGCTATACAGGGCGGGGAAGAGCGTGGAGGAGATACTGGAAGCCGATCTGCAGGCGGACTATGCGGGCAATGAGAACCAGCGTCTTTTCCCCAACGTGGACGGCATCAAGTTCCTGAATCACAGCGGTGGCTGCGGCGGTACGAGGCAGGACGCGCAGGCGCTCTGCGGTCTGCTGGCGGGGTATATCACGCATCCGAATGTGGCCGGCGCGACGGTGCTGAGCCTGGGCTGTCAGAATGCACAGGTGAGCATGCTGGAAGAGGAGATCAGGAAGAGGTCGCCGCAGTTCAGCAAACCATTGTATATCCTCGAGCAGCAGAAGATAGGAAAGGAGTCGGCGCTTTTATCGGAGGCGATAAAGCAGACTTTTGCCGGTGTGATACTGGCCAATCAGCAGACGCGGCAGCCGGCGCCGCTGAGCAAGCTGTGCATCGGGCTCGAGTGTGGAGGATCGGACGGGTTCTCAGGTATATCGGCGAATCCCGCGATCGGTTATACGTCGGACCTGCTGGTGGCGCTGGGAGGATCGGTGATACTGTCGGAGTTCCCCGAGCTGTGCGGAGTTGAGCAGAATTTGAGCGACCGTTGTATGGATGTCGAGACGGCGGAGCGTTTTTCTTCGCTGATGCGGACGTATAATGAGCGGGCCAAGGCGGTGGGCTCCGGTTTCGATATGAATCCTTCGCCGGGGAATATCCGGGACGGGCTGATCACGGATGCGATCAAGTCGGCGGGTGCGGCGAAGAAGGGGGGCACTTCACCGGTGACGGCGGTGCTGGACTATCCGGAGAAGGTGACTAAGCCCGGGCTGAATCTATTGTGTACACCGGGTAATGATGTGGAGTCGACCACGGCGGAGGTGGCCAGTGGCGCGAATATCGTGCTGTTCACGACCGGTCTGGGGACGCCGACGGGTAACCCCATAGCTCCGGTGGTGAAGATCGCTACCAATACGGCGCTTTTTGACCGGATGCGCGATATTATGGACATCAATACGGGTACGATCATCGAGGGCAAGGAGACGATACAGGAGGCCGGTGCGCGGATACTGGATTATGTGATCGGAGTGGCGAGCGGGGAGACGCAGGTGGCGGCGGTGCGGCATGTGCAGGACGATTTTATTCCCTGGAAGAGGGGGGTGAGTTTATAATTCCAGTGCGGCCCCATTTCGGGGCCGCTTTTTTTTGGTCAATTCACGGGTTTAGGAGGTTTTTCGGTAGTTGAGGACGGCCCAGGTATTGAGGAACAGTCCGATGAGGGCCATGGCGGTGAGGGGCCAGGTGATGTCGCTGAAGCTGCTGCCTTTGAGGACGACCATGCGCATGATCTTTATGAAGTGGCTGGGGGGGAAGGTGGATACGATGGCCTGGGCCCAGCCGGGCATGCTGTCTACGGCGGTGAACACACCGCTCATCATATTGAAAATATTGATGAAGAAGAAGGCGAGGGACATCGACTGCTGTTGTGTGGCGGAGTAGGTGGCGAGGAGGAGGCCGAGGCCGAGCATTGCGAACAGATAGACGATCAGGGAGGCATAAAGAACCAGGAGACTGCCTATGGGCACTATTCCATAGAATATCCAACCTACCACGAGTCCCAGGGTGAAGAGGATGATGCCGAGGGCGAGGAAGGGGATCATTTTTCCGAGAATGAAAATATGCTTTTTGATGGGGGTGACATTGATCTGTTCGATGGTGCCGCTCTCTTTTTCGTGCACGATATTCAAGGCGGACTGCAAGGCGGCCATGACGGTGACGAGGACGACGAGGATGGCGGGGACCATGTAGAGCTTGAAGTTGAGGAGGGGGTTGTACCAGTTGGTGGAGACGGCTTCGATCTGTGGGGAGGTGGATGGTGTCGTCGACTGCCAGCGGAGGCGGATGTCGTCGTTGTAGTTGCGGATGATGCTGGCGAGGTAGGCGCCGCCTAAGTTGGCTTTGGTGCCTTCGATGGCGTTGATGGCTACATAGAGCTGTTTGTTGTTCTCGCGGACGAGGTCGCGTTCGAAGTGGATGGGTATCTGGAGCGCGATATCGGCCTTATCCTGTTCGACCATTTTGAGGGCTTCGGGATAGGAGGGGGCGTAGCCGGTGAGCCGGAAGTGGCCGGAGGCGGTGATCTTGTTGATCAGTCGTTGGGAGAAGGGGGAATGGTCGTTGTCGACGACGGCCAGGGAAATATTTTTTACCGAGTAGTCGGCCGCGAGCGGAAGGAGGATCAGCTGGATCAGGGGGGCGATCAGCAGGGTGCTCAGTATCTGCCGGTTGCGGAGTATCTGGCGGAATTCTTTTTCGAGAAGGAATATAAGGGTCCTCATTGTAGTCTGATTTTAAATTTCCTGAGACTTATTGTGAAAAGCAGGACGCACATGCTGGTAAGGATCAGCATTTCTCTCCAGATGGCGGTGATGCCGAGTCCTTTCAGCATTACGCGCTTGACGATGATAAAGTACCAGCGGGAGGGTACGAGGTTGGAGAGTATCTGAAGGGCGAGGGGCATGTTCTCTATGGGGAACAGGAAGCCGGTTAGCAGCATGGTTGGGAGCATCATGCCCATCAGCGATCCCATCATGGCTGCCTGCTGTGTCTGGGCGTTGATGGACAGGAGCAGGCCGATGGAGAGGGAGGTAAGGATGAAGAGGATGCTGCAGGTCACGAGCAAAAGCAGGCTACCCTTTACCGGGAGGTCGAGGAAGAGCCAGCTTAGCAAAAGGATAATAAAAAGGTTGAGTACGGAGATGAGGAGGTTGGGCGCCAGCTTGGCGATAATGATATAGACGGGTTTGAAGGGCGAGACCAGGAGTATCTCCATCGTTCCGAGCTCTTTTTCCTTTACGATGGCGACGGACGTCATCATGGTACATACCAGCATGAGGACGAGTGCCATTACGCCGGGGACGAAGTTGGGGGCGCCGCGGAGCTCGGGGTTATACATCATCTGGGTCTCGGGGTTGATCTGCATGGGCTGGCCGGCGTCCTTTGCGAGTTCGGCGTTATAGTCTGTGACGATCTGGCTGAGGTAGTTGGTGATCGTCGTGGCCTGGTTGGGGTCGGAGGCGTCGGCGATGACCTGCATGGTCGCCTTGCCGGTATGCATGAGGTCGTCGCCAAAGTTGGCCGGGAAGATGACGGCCATTTTTATGTCCCCCTTTTTAAATGCGGCCTGCAGCTGGTCGGCGCCGGCGAGGGATCGCTGGAAGTCGAAGTAGTCGCTTGCGGCGATCTTGCTGATGAGGCGGGTGGTTGTCGCGTCCTTGCTGTAGTCCACGATGGCGATGCGGGAGTTCTTTATCTCGTTGGAGAGAGCGAAGCCGAAGAGGACGATCTGGGCGATGGGTAGTCCGAAGAGCATGAGCAGGGACTTGCGGTCGCGGAAGACGTGCAGGAATTCTTTTCGGATGAAGGTGATAAGCTGGCGCATGGCTAGTCGGCTTTACGTTTGGCGTTGCGGGCGAGCTCATAGAAGACGTCTTCCATGTTGGCAACGCTGAATTGATGTTTGAGGTTTGCCGGGCTGTCGAGGGCTGCGATGACGCCGTCCACCATGATGGAGACTCGGTTGCAGTATTCGGCTTCGTCCATATAGTGGGTGGTGACGAAGACGGTGACGCCTTTGTCAGACGCGGCGTAGATGAGGTCCCAGAACTGGCGGCGGGTTACGGGGTCGACTCCGCCGGTGGGCTCGTCAAGGAAGACGATGTCGGGGTCGTGGACGATGGCGACGGAGAACGCGAGTTTTTGTTTCCAGCCGAGGGGGAGCGCTTTGACGAGGGTCTTTGCTTCTTTTTCGAGCTGGAGTTCCTGGAGGAGCTCGTTGGTCTTGGTCTTTATGGCCTTTGTGTTCATGCCGTAGATGCCGGCGTAGAAACGGATATTCTCGGTTACGGTGAGGTCGTCGTAGAGGGAGAATTTCTGGCTCATATAGCCGATGTTCTGTTTGATCTTTTCTGTCTGCGTATAAACGTCGAAGCCGGCGACGGTGGCTTTTCCGTCTGACGGAGTGGAGAGGCCGCAGAGCATGCGCATGGCCGTGGTCTTGCCGGCGCCGTTGGCGCCGAGGAAACCGAATATTTCACCCTTGTCCACTTCGAAGGTGAGGGCGTTGGCGGCGACGAACTGGCCGAAACGTTTGGTGAGCTGGTTGGTTGAGATGACTGGAGGCATGTTGCTAGTTTTTTAATAGATGGATGAAACAGTCTTCGATACCGGGGGTGATCTTCTCCATTGTCGCGTCGGTCTGACCTTTTCCTTTTAAATAGGGTATTAGCGGCTGGGGATCGCCTTTGAAGGTGACGTGGAGGGATTCTCCGAAGGCGAAGCAGGTGTCGGTATCGGGGAAGTCTCTTACGTCTCTCAGCAGCTGGTGGGTCTTTGTCGAGCGGACTGCAAACAGGCTTTGGGGGAAGGCGTCCACGATGCCTTTTGGGGTATCAATGGAGAGGATGCTTCCTTTTTGTATGAGGGCGATGCGGTCGCAGCGATTGGCCTCGTCCATATAGGGAGTGGATACGAGGATGGTGATGCCTTCCTGTTTGAGCCGCTGGAGCATATCCCAGAACTCTTTGCGGGAGACGACGTCGACGCCGGTGGTGGGTTCGTCGAGGAAGAGGACCGTGGGTTTGTGGATGAGGGCGCAGCAGAGGGCGAGCTTTTGTCGCATGCCGCCGGATAGTTTGCCGGCTCTGCGGTCTTTGAAGGGTTCGATCTGCTGGTAGATATCTTCGATGAGGTGGTAGTTCTCTTTGATGGTGGTACCGAAGACGGTGGCGAAGAAGTTGAGGTTCTCTTCGATGGTGAGGTCCTGGTAGAGGCTGAAGCGGCCGGGCATGTAGCCGACGCGGTTGCGGATCTTTGCGTAGTCCTTTACTACGTCGAGGCCGTCGACGGTGGCGGAGCCTTCGTCGGGGAGGAGGAGGGTGGTGAGGATGCGGAAGAGGGTTGTTTTGCCTGCCCCGTCGGGGCCGATGAGGCCGAAGAGCTCGCCGCGGTCGACCGAGAGGTTGATGTTGGTGACGGCGTGGACCTGGCCTTTGTTGTAGGATTTCTTTATGTTGGTTAGATTGATCATTTGTGAAGTTTTTGGTTCACCGGTTGGATGGTTGAACGGTTCATGTAGGGATAGGTTGCGCGGTTCGGGTTGGGATGGGTTGCGCGGTTCACGATGAGGTGGGTTTAGAATTTGACTTCGCCGTACATGCCTAGTTTGAGGTAGCCGTCGTTCCTGACGCGGATCTTGACGGCGTAGACGAGGTTGGCGCGCTCGTCGCGGGTCTGGATGGTCTTGGGGGTGAATTCGGATTTGTCGCTGATCCAGTAGACTTCGCCGGGATATTCTTTGTATTTGTCGGAGCCTTGGTCGGTGTAGACTTTGACTGGCTGGCCGAGCCGGACCTGGGTGAGCTGTGCGCCGGTGACGTAGGCCCGCAGCGTGAGGGTGTCGAGGTTGGCAATTTTGTAGAGCGCTTTGCCCATGGTGGTCATCTCGCCCTGGAGCGCATATTTAATAAGAACGGTGCCTTTGATCGGATTGATGACGCGGCCTTTGTCGATGAGGTCCTGTATCTGGGCGGCGGATTTTTCGAGGGGGCCCTGTTCGCTGTAGATGGTCCGGTTTTGCGTGGAGATATTGGAGTTGTCGAGGGCGATCTGCTGTTTGCTGACGGCGATCTGTTTTTGGAGCTGGTCGATGGAGGCGTTGATATCGTCCAGCTGTTTTTGCGTGGCGGCGTCGGCGCGGAGGAGGTTCTCGGTACGGGTCTTTTCACGGAGCTGCTGTTCGAGCTGGGATTGCTGGACGGCGAGCTGGCGTTTGACGAGGTCGATCTGGGGTGTAGGGTTGGTCGTTCGTTGGCGGAGCGCGGCGATCGAGGCTTCTATCTGTTGTTTTTGCAGCTGCGTATTGGACATATCGATCTGGCCGATGATGGCGCCTTTTGCGAGGGTGTCGCCTTCCTGGATGGGGAAGGAAAGGAGCTTGCCGTTTTGTTCTGCCGAGACGATGACCTCATCAGATTCGAATACGCCGGAGGCGTCCGTCTTGATCTTGTTGCTGGTGCAGGCGGTGGTTAATAAGATGATGGGGAGGGTTATTGACAGTATCTTTTTCATGTTGTATCGTTTGTGTCTTGTGATTGGCGTTTTTTTTTGGGTTTTCGGCCGATCGGCGGGTTGGCCGATGGACCGGTAGGCGGCTATTGGTTGCCGGAAGTTGTTTGGTGGTTGTATTGGGAAAGCAGCAGCTGTATCTCGTGGACGAGGCGGTCCTGCCGGGCCTGGGCTGCGGCGTTGATGTCAAGGAGGTAATCGTTGGCGGTGAGGGCGCCGTTCTGCAGCTGAACGGCTGAGGTCTTGCTGACGGACTCTCTCAGGTCGACGATCTGGTTGTCGTTGGCGATGAGCTGCTGGTATTTTTCGATGTCTGCGTTCTGTTGTCGCAGTGTTTGCTGTGTATTAAATAAGAAGGTGCTTCGTTCGGCGCGGGTCATCTCCTGGTTGTTCCTGTTGATGAGCTGTTCCTTTCTGGAGGTATAGATGTTGCCGAAGTTCCAGGTCAGCCGGATGCCGGTGAGATAGTAACCGCTGAGCTGGGTTGACAGGAAGTTCACCGGATTGGGTTTGCCCATACCGCCCTGGAAGAAGGCGTTCAGCTGGGGGTATGTATTGAGACGTGTGAGCTTGCTTTGCTGGACGTATGACTGCAGCTGCAGGTCATAGGCCTTTAGTTCGGGGCGGCGGATGGAGTCGGTGAGGGCGGGTGGGGCAGGTCGTATGATGGTGGTCGTTTCATTGACGGGCTCGTTGATAAAGAGGGAGAGCATGTCGGTATAGGCTTTCCTGGAGGCTTTTAGCTCTATGGCCTGCTGGTTGGTCTTTAGCAGCTCGGCTTTGAGCTTGTTGAGGCTGCTGTTGTAGGCGGTTCCGTTGGCGATGGCGGCCTGGGTATTGTTGATGCCTGTCTGGATGTCTTTTTCGGCGAGCTTGTTTTGCTGCAGCTGTCCGTCGATGAGGATGATGCCGAAGAAGAGCTGGTTGATGCGGTCTTTCAGCTGGTAGAGCTGGGCGTCGAGGTTCTGTTCCTGCAGGTCGCCGTCGGTGCGGCTGATGGCCCGGCGTTGTTTGTTGATGCCGAAGTCCGTGAGTGTCTGTGAGACTTCGCCATACAGTTTGTATTGGTCTTTGGATACGGTGGGGATATTGAGGTTGAGGCCGGCAACGGGAGGGATCGTGATCCTGGTCACGTCCGACTGGTAGGTTGCGGAGCCGTTGATGGCGAACTGGGGGTAGATGCCTTTGGCGATGTTCTCTATTGAGTATTCTTTTGTTTTTTGTATGAGGGCGCGCTGGCGGGTCAGGGGATAGTTGGCTTCGGCGAGGGTATAGCACTGGGAGAGGGTGAGGGATTGGGGCGCGATGGTGATGGTGTCGGCGCCGCTGGATCGGGTCGTGCTGCCGGATCGGGTTGTATCCTGGGCTGTGCTTGCGTTGCAGACGAACAGCAGCAGCAGTAAAACATTTGATTTAATCATTTGATTAATTTTTAGGCAAAAAAAATTGAGCGCTTTGCGGGGTGTGGCCCGCGGGAAATCTATTTCGGTGGTTTGGGTTTGGATCGGGATTGTTTGGGCTCGGGTTGATCGGGGCCCGGGTTGGGTTTGGATGCTTCAGGTCCGGGTTGATCGGGGCCTGGGTTGCGTTTGGATGGTTCAGGTCCGGGTTGATCGGCGCCTGGGTTGGGTTTGGATGGTTCAGGTCCGGGTTGATCGGGGTCTGGGTTGGGTTGGGGATGGAGCATGCTCTTTAGCCATAGGGGGATGAGCTTTTTTCGTTGTTGCATGAGCTCGTTGAACTGGGTGTCGTCGAGGCCTGCCACTCTTTGGAGAATGGGGCGGGCGACGAAGGGGAATACGGTGAGGCCGACGAGGTTTGCCATGAGGTGGACGGGGTCGATGGCGATGAGGCCGTTGGCTGCTGCCTGCTTGAGCTGGCCGAAGAATTTAGCGCGGCTGGGTCCTATTTCGCCTTCGATGCTGGTTGCCAGTTGGTCGGGGTTATTACGCAGCTCGTTGAGAATGAACAGGGGCAGGTCGGGGTTTTCCGTAAGGAAGTCGACATACATGTTCACGACCTTGCCTAGTCGTTGTTCCAGGGGTATGCTTTCGGCCAGGAAGCTGAAGGAGATACCCTTGATGAAGTGTCGGAAGTTCTCCATCATAATGATGTCGAACAATTTTTGTTTGCTTCTGAAATAGTAGTTCAGTAGTGCAAGATTGATGCCTGCCTCGTCGGCGATGTCGCGGGTGCGGGTGGCGGCGAAGCCTTTTTGTGTAAAGAGCTTGCGGGCGGCTTCTTTGATCTTTTCTTCCGCGGAGGCCTTGTCGGCTTTTTGGGGAAGCTGAGATCTGGAAGTTTTGGTCCGTCGCGTTGTCTTGTCTGCTTTTTTGGCCATTGCTCGCTGATTGACATGACAAAAATAGAGCGGGAGTGTGATTTAAACAAATTTTTTAATCAAATGATTAACTATTTTGCTGATAGCTTGGAAGTCAACAAATTGTAGATGGTATCGGAGTTGTATTTTGTAAACGGAATGGTACCGAGGTCTTTCTCCGACCAGGTGTTTATGGTATGTTTTGGATCTTCTTCGGTGCAGTTGTAGGAGTCTTCGCTGATCTTATGAAGACGCCAGTCATTGTCGGCGGTAACATATTTGAACGTAACGATCCGGGACCAGCGTTCGGCTGCGCCGCCATAGTATTCGAGGGAGAAATAGCCTTTTTTGATGACGGTTTGTTGGTAAGGGTCGCCCATTGCGCCGCCGCAGGTGCGGCATAAGACGACATTGTCGTTGCGTGCGGCGAGCTTGAAGGACCCATCGGGTTGGCCGGTAAGAATGAGCAGGGGGCGCGGCCCCGGAGTTTCTATATCGAGAGAGTCTCTGTCTTTTGTCCGGCAGATAAGGATCATGTCGCGGAGTGAATCGCGGTTGATGTCGCCGCCGGAGGTGTCGAGCGCTTCATAACCTTTGGGAAGGAAGGTGGCGAGTCCTGGTGGAAGGTTGACGGGCGTATTATCGTTGTATGCGTCGTCTTTTGCGGCGCTATGAGGGAGGGAATCGCTGCCGGCGCTGTCGGTGATCGTCTTTGGGGAGTCGGACCTTGGTGGAAGATTAGCGGTTTGTTGTTTTGGATGTTGGTTGCATCCGATCAGAAGGGCCAGGGTGAAGGGCAGGAAGAGGCGGGTCATGGTTCGTTGGGTATTGGTTTGTCCCCAAGATAATTAATTGAAGTCGTCTCTATAGGAGGCTTTTTCACTGGACAGGGAGACGTAGTCGATCGAGCCGGTGCCCTGAAAACGGTACATGATACCGATGATCTTACTTCGGATGATATGGCGTTTGACAGTATAGGCCAGCTTGTCGTTGACGAGGATCTTTGCCTGGCCGCTATCGGATTCGATGCGAAGCCTGACGTAGTCGTTGAAGCTGGGGACGCCGAAAGCGGATAGGTCTTCGCGTTTGCCTGTGGTATAGTAATAGGTGAAGAAGAGGTCGACGGTGGAGATGCAGCCTTTTGAGCAGACGGGTATCCAGATGGCGGTGCCTTCGCAGAGCAGGTAGATGCGGCTGAGCTGGCAGGCGGCGGAGCCTTCGGAGTAGTCGTTCCTGAAGGAGGTCTCGAAGGTAAAATGATCGGTATAGATGTCACCGAAGTCGCGGACGTTGGTGATCATAACGGTAGGGGGTGAGGGCTGGAGCTGGATATTCTTTTGTTTGATCTGGTCGATCGAGAGGCTGATCTTTCCGTCATGCATCGCCTCTTCTTTCTTGAAATAGACTGGGACCGGGTCCTGTTCGACCAGTGGTAGCCAGCCGTTGGTCCCGATGAGGATATTGTGGGTCTTCACGACGTGGTTGTGAACCTGCAGGGTGGCGTGGTAGAAGTCGGGATAGTAATAGACGGAAGTATGCTGGTGATCGTTCTTCGAAACTTTTACGCGGCGGGTGGTATCCCAGGACTGCTGAATGACGACCGAGTCGTCGGGTGAGCGGGTGGCGTCATAGTCGAAGACGACCGAGTTGGGCAGGCCGGAGGTGACCGCTTTTTTACTGCTGAAGGCGTAGTCACGGGCTTGTGGGGAGGGCTGTTGGCCTCGAAGTAATATAAGCAGCAGTGGAAGGAGGATAAATATTGGGATGAATATCCAGGCTTTTTTAAGAATAGGGCGGTTGCGTAGGAGGACCGGTTGAGTCGGTGGGTTTGGGAGGGCTATCGGGGTCGACGGGGAGGGGATGGTTTGGGGGAAAGTGGTGTCTTGCGGAGAGGGGTTGTTTTGCGTTGGCCGAAGGGTTGGGGAATCTGCCGGAGTTGCAACGGTTGGTGGCGGTGTTTCGACCGGGGCCGGAGATTGGGTATTGCGGACCGAGAAATCGCGCCAGCTGTCGTAGCCGAGGAACTGGACCAGGGTATTGAGGGTATGTGTATTGGGGAGACTGTCGTATTTGACCTTTCCCCAGACCCTTTTGAGCGTGACGTGGCTGAGGGTGACGCCGGTATTTTCGCGGATGAGGTCGCTGAGCCGAAGGAAGTCCTGGTTGGTCCAGGCCGCGCTGTCTCCCCAGCCTGTCTTTTCTTCGAAGAGTCGTATTACATGCGGGATCAGAGTTTCATCAGTGTGCATAGTAAATGAGAATAATGGTCACGTAAAATTAGGTTTGTTCGTGCGCCTGATAGACTTGTACCAACTTGTACCAACATGTATAGCGGGTGAATCGCTTTTTTCCTGTCTGTTGCTCAATTTTATACAAAATTCCGCAATTTTTATCGGGATTAAGATTGTCTTTGACTGTCAACATTTTATGTGAGTGGGTATGGGGTGGGGATCCGTGGGTGTGAGCCAGTGGGAACGGAGTGTTTAACCAGAAAACGCCAAGCTATGCGATTGCTTATAACCATTGTTGTTCTACTGTTGGCCGGCGCGTTCCGACCGGTGACCGCGCAGGATGATGTCAGCTTTGTTACGGAATTCCGATCGGGCCATCTGAGTGACGATGGGTTGCCGGCGAGCCGTTATCTGACGAGTATCCGGTTTCGGGTACTTTTTGGGGGAATCATTATCGGGAAGGCACAGGTCGATGGGTTCCCGGACAGCCTCAATTTTATTTTTGACACGGGGTGCGGGAGTGTGTCGCTGGATTCGGTGACTGCGGTGCATTTTGGCCTGGCCGTCCGGCAGGGCTCGGCCGTTATCCACGGTGTCGCGGGGATATGTCCGCAGCGGCTGGTCGACAGTCAGTCATTGCATCTTGGCGACATTACCATCGACAGTCTGTCCATGCAGGTCTGCGACTACGACATCCTGAGCAGCATTTATGGAGAGAAGATCGATGGGATCATCGGGTATACGTTGTTCTCACGCTACCTGGTGAAGGTGGACTATGACAAACAGCGGATGGATCTTTATACCAAGGGACCTATTACTTATCCGAAAGGTGGGTATCTGCTGAAACCACGGCTTTTTGGGCTACCGATGCTGGAGGGACAGGTGGCGGATGCGAGGGATGTCAGAAGCCGTTTTTATTTCGATACGGGGGCGGGGCTGTGCCTGCTGTTCTCTTCCAATTTTGCGACGGATAGTGCGGTGTTCAGTCCCAAGCGGAAGAAGCCGGTGCGGATCGAAGGAGCGGGTTTGGGGGGAAAGACAGAAATGAAGCTGACGACGCTGAGAAATTTTTCCCTTGGCCCGTTCCGTTTTCGGCAGATACCGACCTATATCTTCGAAGACGCCTATGACGTGACGAGCTATCCGCAGCTGGCGGGGCTTATCGGGAATGATCTTTTGCGGAGGTTCAACCTGATACTCAACTATGACCGCTCGGAAATTTATATCCTTCCGAATGAGGCCTACAGTCAGCCGTTCGACTATAGCTATAGCGGGATCTCGATAGCTCTCATCGGGGGGAAGATCATTGTTACCGATGTTATGACTGAATCTCCGGGGGAGAAGGCGGGGTTCAAAGAGGGGGATGTTGTGCTTGCGATCAATAAAGATACGGGGCAGGATCTTCAAACCTATCAGGCCATGCTCCGGACGATCGGTCCCAGGATCAAGGTGCTGGTGCAGCGGGAAAGCGGTGACCTGGTGATGCTTTCGCTGAAGGTAACGAGCATATTGTGAAGGGGTGGACCTGCGGGGTGAGGGTTGATGTCGTCCCGGTGGTGAGGGGTGGGCCACCGGTGGTGAGGGGTGATGCCGTCCCGGTGGTGAGGGGTGGGCCGCTGGTTGCGAGGGTGAGGTTGGTCAAGAGGTCATGGGGATCGCGAATTTTTCTTTTTTGAAGTCGGTGAAATTCATTCCGGTCGTGTTCTTGAAGAATTTGCTGAAATGGGCCGAGTCGGAGAAGCCCAGGTGGTAGGCGATCTCTTTCATGCAGACGTCCGAGTAGGCGGCCTGTCTTTTGGCTTCCAGGGCGATGCGTTGCCGGATGTGGAATGAAGCGGGATAGCCCGTCGATCTTTTGATGCTTTCGTTGAGATAGTTGGGGGTAACGGCCAGCTGACGGGCGTAGTCGGCGACCATACGCATTTCCTTGAAGCTGAGGTTGAGCAGGTCCATGAATTTCTGGACGAGGCCGACGGTGGGGGTATGGCTGGACAGGGGACCATTGGTGTAGACCTGGCGGGAGAGGTAGATGAGAAATATCTTGAAATATCGTTTGAGCAGTTCGAGGCGGAAGGCGTCGGAGCTGTTGTATTCCTTTAGCAGTCTTTCCATGATGAGCGCCATGTCGGGTATAGAATCTTTCCTGGCCTGGATGGCTTTGCAGTGTTCGAACAGCTGGGTGATGCCGCCGGGATGGTGGACCATATCGGGGTCGATGTCGCCCATGCTGAGAAAATTTTTAGTGAAAGAAATGACGTAGCCTTCCAAATCTTCTCCTGATCTGATAAGATGCACCTCGCCGGGGAGAATGCAGAACAGCTGACCCGACAGGATGTCGAATTGGTGCATGTCTATGTGGAAGACGCCGGCACCGCGGGTGATCCAGATGATCCGGAAATGGTGGCTGCATGCCGGTGTGGCGGCGGACTCGCCGTACTCGGTCATGGATTCGAGGGTCTTTATTTCGAAAGAGAGGCCGGTGTTGGAATTTTTAGAGGAATATAATAATGAGAGACAGTCGTTCTTTTTCATGGCTCTTAATTTTCTTCTACTTAGTCTAATTGCGTGCCTGAATTTAACTGTATCATTATTAGGTGGTTACGTCAGGGGGTGGGGGTGATATGTCGAAATCGCGACCGGGATATTGTCAAACGACGAAATATCGTCACAGGGGAAATGGTTCACCGGCGGGGGGAAGTTCGCGACGGGGTGGGGTCCGCCGGGGGGAGGGGGTCCACCGGGGGAGGGGGTCCGCCGGGGGACGTGGTTGGGGGATGGCTACAGGTCGCCTTTTTTTAGCTGGTTGACGGCGAAGTTGGCGGCTCTGGCGGTGAGGGCCATATATAATATGGATGGGCTTGCGTTGCCGGTACTGGTCATGCAGGCTCCGTCCGTGACGAACACGTTGTTGCAGTGGTGAAGCTGGTTATACTTATTTAGCAGGGAAGTTTTGGGGTCTTTGCCCATTCTGCAGCCGCCCATTTCGTGGATGTCCCTGCCGGGCGCCCAGTGGTTGTCGTTGGTGGTAATATTTTTTACTCCTGCCTTGTCGAGCATCTCCTGTCCTTGAGTGAGAAAGTCTTTGAGGAGGAGCTCGTCGTTGTTGTCGTAGCTGACGCTGGTGACGAGGAGGGGGATGCCCCACTGGTCTTTTTCGGTCTTGCTGAGGCTTACGGTATTGGTTTCCTTCGGGATGGTCTCTCCCTGCATATACATATATACCCCCCAGCCGCCGGGTTCGGACATGGCATTTTTGTATTCGGCGCCGATCTGCTGGGGCAGCTGGTGTCCGTCGGGGGAGCCGCGCCAGGCGCCCATGAAGGCCATGTAGCCGCCGACGAATGGCATGTCGTTCTTCTTGAGGTTGCGGAAATTGGCCATCATCGCTTCAGAGGGGCGGCGGCCATAGTAATACTTGTCGAGGAAGCCGTCGATGGTTCCGTTGATAGATCCCCGGTAGTTCTGGAACGCGACGTATTTTCCGAGAAGTCCGTTGTCGTTGCCCAGTCCATTGGGGAAGCGGTTGCTGGTGGAATGGAGTAATACGAGGTTGCTGTTGAGGGCGGATGCGTTGACGAAGACAATCCTTGCGTAGTAATCGTACACTTCTTTTGTGTTGGTGTCGATGATGCGGACGCCGGTGGCTTTGTTCTTTTTTTCGTCGTAGATGATCGAGTGGACAACAGAGAATGGACGGATGGTGAGGTTGCCGGTGGCTGCGGCCCAGGGCAGGGTGGAGGAGTTCGAGCTGAAGTAGGCGCCGAAGGGGCAGCCGCGCATGCACATGTCGCGGGCCTGACATTGGGAGCGGCCCTGCTGGAGGTGGATGGGGTTGGGTTTTGTCAGCTGTGCCCAGCGGCCCTGGATCATAAAGCGGTCAGGGTAGTTTTTGCTGATCTCCTTTTGGAGGTGTTTTTCGACGCAAGTGAACTCGAAGGGGGGCAGGTATTCGCCGTCGGGCATTGCCTCGAGTCCGTCCTTGTTGCCGCAGATGCCGGAGAAGCGTTCGACGTGTGAGTACCAGGGGGCGATCTCTTCGTAGCTGATGGGCCATTCGATCCCGTATCCATAGCGTGCGGGCGCCGTGAAGTCGTAGTGACTCCATCTCGGGCAGGCACGGCCCCAGATAAGGGATTTGCCGCCTACCTGGTAGCCGCGTATCCAGTCAAAAGGTTTGTCCTGTACATAAGGGTGGTCGTGGTCTTTTATAAAGAAATGGGCGGTGTCTTCGCCGAAGCCTGCGGCGGTGGTGATGAGCGGGTTTTCCTTCACGAATTTTTCCGGCATTTGCTTTCGGTGCGGAAATTCCCAGGGCGCCATGGTGGCGGTGGGGTAGTCTTTGTTGTGGACGACGTTGCGACCGCGTTCGAGGACGAGGGTTTTGAGACCGAGCTCGCAGAGCTCTTTGGCTGCCCAGCCGCCGCTGATGCCGGAGCCGATGACTATCGCGTCGAAGGAGGAGCCGGGTTTAGGGAGTTGGAGATGGCTAAGAGATTGAGGATCGACGGGTTGAAAATCATTTGGCATAACGTACGGAAATTTCTTTGAAGAATACGATGTCTTTGTCGCTGTGGTTTTGGATGCCGAAGTAGCCGGTGTCGGGTCTTCTGCCGCGAAGGGGTTCGAAGTCGAATTTTCTTGGAGGCACGGGGGCGCCTTCGGTATAGTCCGTGACCTTTATCCCGTTGACCGTAACGATGGTGCGGGGGCCGTCGAGGGTGATCTCCATGGTATTCCATTCGGGTCCGGGGCGGCTGGGTTTGGCGAGCGGCCTGGTCATAGAATAGAGGGTGCCGGTAATATGATAGTCGTCTTCGCCCGATGTCTCGGGGTGGTTATCGATCTGGACCTCATATCCGTAGTGTACGGGCATCCATTCTTCGCGGGGCTCGACGGGGATGCGGATGAAGACGCCCGAGTTGTCGTTGGTGTCTTTCATCCGGTATATGATCCTGAAGGTGCAGTTACTGAAGGGGTGACCCTTATAATATAAAAGACCCATCCCGCCGTGGCCGCGGATCAGGCCGTTGTCGACGCTCATGCCGCCGGGTCCGACGTGTGTCCAGCCTGACAGATCTTTACCGTTGAAGAGGGGGTGCCAGGTGGTATCCCGGAAGGGGGAACGTTGGGCGGATGGAGTATGCCAGGTGGTATCCCGGGAGGGGGAATGTTGGGAAGACTGGGCGGGCGGGGAGGAATCCCGGAAGGGGGAAGGTCGGGTGGATCGGGAGTGCGAAGTGGTGGTATCCTGGTGTGTGTGGGAACGGTGACCGGAAATGGTCAGGCAGAATAAGAGGGCGGTTGCCATGGTGGTATTGGAGATCATATGACAGGCTTGATAGTGGAAGTTAAGAAATTTTTGGTTATTGGGGGAGGGGGGAGGGGTTTGTCCGCCGGAAGGATGCGTTGGTTGGGTGGAAAAGCGGGTATGTCCAATAAATGTAATTCTTACAGTTATATGGTCGGGGTTTTGCTAATTTTAAGTATGTCCTACCAAAGATATCTTGCCGTTGTTCTGATCGTTGGGCTCGCAGTCCGGGCCGGCGCACAGGGCGTATATACAGTAAACGACCGTCAGGTTAAGGCGCCGATATCCCCTACTATGTGGGGACTTTTTTTTGAGGATATCAACCGCGGTGCGGACGGGGGATTATATGCCGAGATGGTGAAGAATGCCTCGTTCGATTTCCCCAAACCAATGATGGGATGGGTGACGCAGCCGGTGCGGGTGCGGACGGGGATCTTTATGGTTATCAACCAGGGGCAGGTGAATGCGGCCGATCCGAAGTTCATGCGGGTGAGTCTGACGGCGACGGATAGGGTAGGATTGATCAATGAAGGGTTTGATGAGGGGATGGGGTTTATAAAGGGCGCGAGGTATGAGGGGATGATAAGATACAGAAGAGATGGAGGGAGCGAAGTGGGGATTACTGCGCAGATAATGAACAAAGGGGGAATTAGTCTGGGGAAGGCGGTGATCGATTTTACCGCGGGAGATACGAGCTGGCATGAGAAGCATTTTAGCATCACTGCGACCGATACGGCCGGTGCTGGCCGGCTGCTGCTGAGTTTCCACGGCAGCGGTCAGCTGGATATAGACAGGGTGTCGCTGTTCCCTGCCGAGACCTGGAAGGGGCGGCCGGGCGGGCTGCGCAGCGATCTGGCGCAGAAGCTGGCGGATCTGCATCCGGGCTTTTTGCGATTCCCCGGCGGGTGTATCGTAGAGGGCAAGGATATTGTACACCGTTATCAGTGGAAGAAGACGATCGGGCCGATGGAGGATCGTCAGCTGATCATGAGCATATGGAATGACGATGTGCCACAGCGGCAGACGCCGGATTATTTTGAAAGTTTTGGGCTGGGGTTCTACGAGTATTTTCAGCTTTGTGCCGATATCGGGGCGGCCCCGCTGCCGATCGTCAACTGCGGTCTTTCCTGTCAGTTCGATGCGGCGGAAGTGGTGCCGATGGACGAGCTCGATCCTTATGTCCGGGATGCGTTGGACCTGATCGAGTTTGCCAATGGGGACGCCACTACAACGTCCTGGGGGGCGAAGCGGGCGGCGCTGGGGCATCCGGCACCGTTCAACCTGACGCTGCTTGGCGTGGGGAACGAGAACTGGGGACCACAGTATGCGGAGCGGCTGGCGGTGTTCTCCAAGGCGATAAAGCAGCGGTATCCCTATATGAAGCTGGTCTGCAGCTCGGGCTATACGCCGCAGAAGCAGGAGTTCCAGTATATTGATTCGGTGCTGCGGAGCAGGCATGTGGATATTATCGACGAGCATTTCTACAATCCGCCAGAGTGGTTCCTGCAGAATGCCGTCCGTTATGACAGCTATGACCGGCAGGGGCCGAAGATCTTTGTGGGTGAATATGCCGCGCAGAGCGACCGCATCGGCAGCCTGAAGAATGAGAACAATCTTCGGACCGCGCTGGCGGAGGCTGCGTTTATGACGGGGCTCGAGCGGAATGCCGACGTGGTGACGATGGCTTCCTATGCGCCGTTGTTCGCGCATGTTACGGGGTGGCAGTGGACGCCTGATCTGATATGGTTCGATAATACGCGCAGCTATGCTACGCCTAACTATTATGTCCAGCAGCTGTTCTCGACAAACAGGGGTACGGCGGTGGTCCCGCTGCTGGCGGATGGGGTGTCGTTGACGGGACAGGATAGCTGCTGGGGAACGGCTTGTCTGGATCAGCCGAAGGGGGAGCTGATCTTCAAGCTGGTAAATCTTTCGGAGAAGGCAAAGAGCAGGACGGTGAAGCTGGCGGATGGGAAGTTCAGGGGCGGCGCGGTAGTGACGGTACTGGCGGGGAATGCGCCGGGGGAAAAGAACAGTCTTGACAGTCCTGAGCTGGTGGCGCCGGTGATGAAGCAGGAGAGTGTGAAGGGGAAAGAAATGAAGATAGAGCTGCCGGCCTATTCGTGTGTGGTAGTAAGGGTAAAGGTAAGTTAAGTATATTTGGGCTGACCATTAACTTTAATCTATGGCCGAGCTCGAAGTTGTCAAACATACGGAAAAGGTTGTCGAAGTCGTAAAGGATAGGACGATGAAGTGGCAACACAAATTGCGGGAAATCCTGCTGGAGGTGGCGATCATTGTTTTTGCGGTGAGCCTGTCGATCTGGTTCCACAACTGGGCGGAGGCCCGGAAGGACAGGAGCGAGGCGAGGGAGTTCCTGGCTGGACTGAGGAAGGACCTGCAGGCAGATATGGCGGAGATGAGGGATGACGAGGCGGACTACAGGCTGAGGCAGCGTGGGGCCGCGTATTTTGTAAAGGTCAATATGGGAGAACGGCTGGTAAGGGACAGCCTTCAAAAGTATCAGGGTGTTTTTTTCGACAATACGCAGATCGACCCGCGTGTCAGCCGTTATGAAGCGCTGAAATCGAGCGGTAAATTGGGGATCATCGAGAATAAGGAGCTGCTGCTGAATATCACCGACCTGTACACAAAGGATTTTTCCCGTATAATGAGAAGGAATGATTATTTCAATTCGGCGCGGCAGCAGCTGATCATACCTTATATTGTCAACCATCTCAAGATCGACACGAGCGGTCTTGGGGGGAACTGGGAAGAGGTGTTGCGGGCGCCGATAATAAGGCTACTGGATATGCAGGGGAAAGGCCTTGAAGGAAATGTCGAAGCATACGAGATCGCGCTCCGTAAGTGTGAGTTGATCATCAAGGAGATCGACGAGGAATTGAAGTAAGAAAAGGGCCACCGGGGGAATCCTGGTGGCCCTGGCGAAGTTTGGCTGGGATGGTGGGGTATCGGTGAGAGTGACCCGGGAATGCCGGTGTTTAGTATCTGTCCCAGAAAGCGGGCGGCTCGATGCCGAGGCTGCGAAGGTAGACATAGCCCTGGGCGCGGTGGTGGATCTCATTGTCGATTAGATAGAGGATGCCGGCGTAGACGGGGCAGTCGTAGGCGTTGAAGAATTTGTCTATTTCCTGGAACCGGCCGGTGGGAAATTGCGACCAGGTATAATCGATGATCTCGGTAATTTCATCCCAATAAGTAAGGAGCGCTTTTTTTGTAGTTGGTTTTGGAGAGTCGGGGCTGTGGTGTCCCAGGCTGTCGAAACTGACCCATTTGCCAGTTGCGGCGCCTTCCACGCCGGGGCCTGCCATATAGATCATTTCCAGCGCCAGCTCAGAAAAGGGTCTCATTCCGCCTACTGAATAGCTGAATAGCTTCTCTTCGGGATAGGTTTCGATGACCTTGCGGGTCAGGCGACGGTGGCCCTGCCAGTGTTCGAGGAGCGCATCGGGAGTGATGGCGACGAGTGTTGACGTGGGAGGTGTTGCGAGTGAGGTCGTGGGGGAGGTTTCGGGTGATGCCGCGGGAGGTGTTGCGAGTGAAGTCGCGGGGGACGTTGCGGGGGATGTTGAGGGTGATGCCGCGGGGGATGTTGCGGGTGTTGTTGTTGCTGTTGTCATGGTTGTAATGGTTTTGTAAAACAAAGAAAGTGACAGTGTGTGACAGCCTTATGTCAGCAGGGGCAAATAAATAGTTGTGCGGGAGATCGAGCGGCTGGGAACAAGGGGATAAAGGTGGATGTGCGGGTGATTTCGGCCACAAACGGGGATCGCCTACGTTGGGCGTGCGGAGGGGGCCCCTGAAATCGGGGATTGGGGAATTTTTTAGAATTTTTTAACGATAGGAGGGGATTCTTAACATTCTGCTCAAGGCTTGAAGGCGTATCTTTGTATCAGCAAGTAGAAGTTACAATTTTTCTCATAAGCAGTTAGTTTTGGTTACGGCCCTCTGTTTCTACAGAGGGCTTGTTTTTTTGGGGGGTATTGACTGTGAGGAGATGGTTTTGGGTTGTGAGCTTACGGGTTGGATTGTCGGGTGACAGGTTTGGGTTTGGTAGTGGTTGATGTTGTGGAAATGGTTTTGGGTTTGGTAGTAGTTGGTATTGAGGAAATGGGTTTGGTAGTGGTTGATGTTGTGGAGATAGTTTTGGTAGTGGTTGATGTTGTGGAGATAGTTTTGGGTTTGGTAGTGGTTGATGTTGTGGAGATGGTTTTGGGTTTGGTAGTAGTTGGTGTTGAGGAAATGGGTTTGGGTTGGGGGGAAGTGGGTGTAGGTTGCAAGGCAGGTTTTGATGGTGAGCCGGAGAATTTTAGTTCTGCTATTGGCATCGAAGTTTCCCACGCATTTTTAAGATAAGGCATTTCGGATCTCGGGATGTGTTCTTTCAGAAAGCTATATAGGTCTGCGACGTCTGCATAGGGAATATCCCTGCGGAATTTCCACTGTTGGAGGAAGTCGCGGAGGGCGGCGTTGATGCTGTCTGCCCCGATGTATTCCGCGAGGTTATACAGGACGAGGGGTGTCTTGGCGTTCCACAGGTGTGGTTGGTTGGCGTGCAGCAGGTCGTGTTCGCCGTCGAAGTCGGTGCGGTGTCCCCAGCCGTATTGGCGTTGGAGGTCGTCGAGGAAAGGGGATATGGCGTCCTTGCCGCGGTATTGCCGCATCAGCTGAAGTGCGGAGTAGACGGCCAGTCCCTTTGTAATGACGGGTGAGCTTTTGGCGTTGTCCGGGGCCAGCTGTTGTCCCCACCACTGTTCGGCCAGAACGACGGCTGTATTGTAGTAGGCGTAGTCCACTTTATTGTTGCCACTGAGGTCGGCGTTCCATCCGCTGATGTTTTCGATCAGTCCGATCTCACCCTGCATGGCGATGCTAAAAGGTCCGTAGACGGGTGTTTCCATTAGTGTCAGCCGGGGGAAGGGGTAGGGGCCGAAACTGCGCGAGTAGTAGTCGAGGCCGTCTTTTAGCGCTGCCTGGAAATGGGCAAGGTTGAGGTTGTTCATCGGCTGGTAGAATATGCTGACCTCCAGGGGGCGGCCGTCGGGTAAGGTGACGGTGGAGGTAGATGTTGCATAGCGGGCGGAAAGTATGCCGAAGGGTAAATACAGGCCGGGGTTGTTTTGCGTGTAGTGATAATAGTGACGGTTGTTTGCGGTCCATTCTTTTTCGAGGTGGCCGGGGGCCAGGGCGACCTGTTCGGAGGAAGTGCTGACGGTGATATCGAAGGTGATCAGGTTGGGGTTGTCGTGGGTGAGCTCGTTGGGGTCTTTTTTGGGAAGGCCGTGCTCTCTTCGGGTATCGTTGCGGCCGATCTCATCTCCTTTATCATATCCCAGGCCGGGCAGGTTGCCGCCGGTGAATATTAAGTTGTGCAGGGTGTTGGCGTTAAACAGCGAATTCTCGAAGCCTTTGTGGGCGAGGGTGGAACGGACCTCCAACTGGATGGTGTCACCGGGATTTAGCGGGTTGTCGAGTCTGTACCAGCGGTAGTCGGAGGCTTCCTGATGTGGCCGGAAGATACTGAAGCGTCCCCGGGGGAAGTAGAGGGGGCATGTATAGGGGCGTTTGGTGCCGTCGTAGTAGACCTCGAAGTCCAGTCCGTCGCCGTCGACCAGGAGGCTGTCGATGGTTGAGCTGGTCTTGTTGGCGAGGGTGACGAGGGCCTTTGTTGTCTCCTGCTGGATATCGGGGTAGAGGTCCAGCTGCATGCTGATATGGGTAGTTTTGGGTTGGGGGATGTCGGCGTAGGGTCGCAGCTGTCGTTCTGTGAGCGCCGCTCTCTCTTCTTTTTCCCAGCTGGTAAGGTATTCGTTGATATAGCTCACGTTATAATAAATATAGCCTCCGATGGTGAGGAAGAGCAGTGTGGCAACGATGATGCCGGCGCTTGTCCATCCTCTTAAGCGCTGGCGTGCCAGGAAGGTCTTTTCGCGGAGTGCGGTCCTGGTCCCTCTTGCGTAGAATAGTGAGCCGATGAGGACCAGGAGAAGGCCTGCTGTTGTCCAGTAGGCCTGGTACCAAAGTACGGGGCGGGCCATGTGGCCGATGCCGTCGATGTCGGTTGCCCAGAATTGTGGTGTGTAGGAGTAGAGCAGCAGGTGATAGTCGAAATAGTTGAGAGTGGTCAGCGCGAAAAGTATGGTCCAGATGGTGATGGCGACGCCATGTGCGGCGAATTTGTTGTCGATGGCGATATCGATGGCGTAGCAGAAGAGTACGGTCGCCATCAGTTTGGGCATGATCGCCACCAGCTCGGATGAGGCGTATTGGGTGAGGTTGAGGTAGGGATAGCCTTTAAGCAGCTGCACTGATACACCTATCAGCATGGGCACCAGGGCCAGGCCGATGGCGAGGGCGAGGAGGCTGAGCAGCTTTGCGGTGTTGAAGACCCAGGTTGGGGGAGGCAGCGTGTCGTTGATCAGATTGTACCGGGTATGTTTTTCGCGGTGTACGGTCTCGCCGGTGTAGAAGACGATGATGAGGAAGAGGAAGAACGGGAAGGTCTCCATGAAGACGCCCATGAAGAAGGTGGTGCGGGGATAGTCGGGTACGCCATAGCGTCCGGGTCCCATCCAGAAGATAAAGAACATGAAGACCAGGCCGCCGGAGAGGATGATCCAGAGATAGCTGTCACGGACGATATTGAGCAGCTCGATGCGGGTGAGGTTGAAGAGGCTTTTTTGGTTGTAGCGGCTGCCTTTGAGGTTGATATAGGGATGGCGGGGCGGCTGGGTTCTTGTGGGTTCGAGTGGCCTGGCTGTCCTGCGTTGCTGACGGCCGCTGAAGAAGCGTTCGAAGCTGAAGCGGAACCAGGTGATCGCGAGGCCGGCAAGCGCTATGGCCGACCAGAGGATACGGTTCTGGAGGAGCAGTCCCTGCATTCTGATCAGCGAGTGGTTGTGCTGGTCGGGTGACCAGGCGGCGACCTCGGCCCTCAGCCCGTTGAAGTTGAAAGGATCGGAGAGGTAGATGACGAACTGGTTATGGGAGTTGTGGAGGAAGAAGCTGCTGATCATGTAGCCCAGGAAGAGGAGCGTGCCGCTGCTATAGATGACCTTTACGTTGCGGAAGGCGGAGACCAGGCCGAAAAAGAAGGAGGAGGTGAAGAACAGGGAAGGCAAGGTCAGGGTAAGATAGGGGTAGAGGTATTTTGTCAACTGTGCGTTGCCGTAACGGTCCCTTGGCTGCCAGCCGAAGGCGGGGCCCAGGCGGGTTCCCAGCCAGGCGCCGATCATGGTCGCGGCTCCAATGGCGGCGACGAACAGGAATGAGCCCAGGAAGCGTCCCCAGAAATAGCCTGGTCTTGTGATGGGGTAGGAGAGATAGTATTCTTTGGTACCGTATTCGAGGTCCCTGTATATTGCCATGCCCATGATGGAGGCGCTGGCCACCATGAGGAATATAGACATTACTGCAGAGAACTGCGCGAGGACAACGGGAGAGTCGATCCATTCTTTTTCTCCGGCGGGAACGGCACCTTTTGCAAAGTTGATGGCGGAGAAGATGAGGACGAGGAAAAAGTAGATATAGACTGCGGGCCTGCGGAGCCGGTAGCGGATCTCGAAGCCAAAAATTTCTTTGAACATAGGAAGGGTATTAGATGGTGTTGATATCCATTTTTGTGGAGATATGGGTGAAGTAGACGTCTTCCAGGTCGGGAGCTGCGGGGCTGAAGCCGTTGCCGGGGTCTTCGTCGGACTTGATGCGGATGTAGAGCTGACCGGCTTTTAGCTGTGTGCTGATGATGGGGTAGCCGGCGCGATATTTTTCTATTTCGTTCTGCGGAATGCGTTTGCTGTATATTTTTCCTTCGAGGCTTTTGATGGCGTTATCGGGCTCTCCGTGGTAGAGGACCTCTCCGTGACAGATAATGGCGAACTGTGAGCAGAGGGTGCTGACGTCTTCGACGATATGGGTGGAGAGGATCACGATCGTCTGTTCGCCGAGCTGGCTGAGGAGGTTGTAAAAGCGGTTGCGTTCGGCGGGGTCGAGTCCTGCTGTAGGTTCGTCGACGATAATGAGCCTCGGGTTGCCGACGAGGGCCTGCGCGATGCCCCAGCGTTGTTTCATACCGCCGGAGAAGGTGCCGAGTTTCCGGTCGCGGTCTTTATAAAGGTTCACTTTATCGAGGAGGGCGAGGACGAGGTCTTTCCGCTCGTTGCTGCGTTCGATGCCTTTGAGGCGGGCGACGTGGTCGAGCATCTGGCGGGCGGAGATGCGGGGATAGACGCCGAACTCCTGGGGGAGGTAGCCGAGCAGCTGCCGGACGCCGGTCTTGTTATGCAGGACGTCGAGATGATAGGGAGCGTCGAGGTCGTCGAGCCGGATGCTGCCGGAGTCGGGTTCCTGCAGGGTTGCGATGGTTCGCATGAGGGATGATTTCCCTGCTCCGTTGGGGCCCAGGAGGCCGAACATGCCGTTGCTGAGGGTGAGGGATATGTTGTGTAAGGCGCGCACGCCGTTGGGATAGGTCTTGGATAATCTGTCAATGATGAGTTGCATGGGATGTGGTTTAGTTAGTGGACGTTAATAGTTGTTTTTGGGATGTTGGTCCCGGTAACGGATACTCGCGAATCAGGCCCGGGGCTGATGTCTGCCGCGCCGAGGGTAGCGGTTCTGTCGTTGATCTCGGAATAATTGTCCAGCCAGGCGTGGACTTTGGTGATCGTGGCCGGGCTGTTGAGCAGCAGGGAGGTGTTGTCCAGGTGGAGGTCCAGCGAGTCGAAATATTCTTTGGGCATTGCCTTTGCTTTCGGGGTTTCGTCGTAGTCGCCTATCCAGATGGAAGAGCCATTGCCGTTGATATGGATCGTACCGTGCGCGGGTCTGGCCGTGCCAACGACATAGATCTGGCTGTTGGTGAGGTCGATCGACCGGAGATTCTTCAGGTGTATATTGATGGGCGCGAAGCTGTGCCGATATAACCAGTCTGCCCAGACGCGGCGGTTGGGCATTCCGAAGGGGCCGGTGATGTAGAGCGTGTCGCCGGACTGATGGATCTCGCGGACGTAGTTGCCGGTGGTTTTATCGGCCACCATGGGGTATTCTACGTAGTTGGAATCGGAGGCGATGAAGTTGGCCCATACGACCCCGGTGAGGGATACGGTATGGAGGGGGGGAAGCTGTGCGGTGTTCCAGGTGCCGACCATCAGCTGGTCGCGGGAGGTGAAATGTCCTTTCCGGTATTCGCTGTAGAGGTTGAGGTTGGCGAAGCCGATGACAAGGAGCGCCAGCAGGAATAAGGCTATTAGTAATTGATTGCTTTTTTTCATTTGCTTCCTGTTTTAAGGTCTTTGGCGGAGCATTTGTTTTTTGAACTTCTCGTAGATAGGTTTGAGCTCTTCGGTATCCATGTCCAGCAGGTAGAGGCTGCTCAGCAGCAGGGGCAGGTCTTTTTCGACGAATTGTGTCTTCCGGTAGCGGGTGGCCTGGGCCATGGCATCTTCTGCGGTGAACAGGCCGATGCCGCGCTGGTTGAAGATGATCGACTCCTGTTGGAGGAATTCATAGGTACGGAGGACGGTGTTGGGGTTGACCTCCAGCTGTACGGCAAATTCGCGCACTGATGGGATGCGCTGGCCCGGCAGCCACTGCTGCAGCAGGATCTTCTCGCAAACGAAGTCTGCGATCTGCAGGTAGATGGGCTGTGATTCTCTGAATTCCATGCTATACTTCTTTTTCTTTGAGCCGTTGCCAGGTGATGATCCAGAGGAAAAGCGGGGCGCAGACAGCGATGAATATGTTCAGTATCTTTTCCGTTGTATGAGGCAGTCGGATATACTGCGACGGGTGCTGGTCCGCATCATTGTGGATCCAGAGGAAGAAGACGTCGTGCCAGCCGGAGGGAAGGAAGAAATTGATCAGCCTGGCGTCGATGATAACGAAGACCAACAGGCAGAGCAGGCCGACAATGACGGATTTGATGAAGGTCCAGCGGGTGAAATAGACTGAGCCGAGAAAGAAGAGCGCCTGGGCTGAGAAGAAGCCGGCCAGGAATGTCCTGGACTCGGGGATGAAGGCCTGGTTGTGGAACACGTTGTATAATGGCCCCGGTGGTATCTGGACCGAGGTGCCCTGGTAGTTGCGGGGATATTTAATGAGTATGCTGTTGCTGAGCCTCAGCATGGGGATGTCTACCAGGTAGAAGACGAGGGTATATCCGATGAAGAAGAGGAGGACGCCGAAGAAGAGGGCGCAGAGCAGTTTTTCCAGGTGTGATGCGGGTAGCGCGAGGAAGCCGATGCCGCCCTGTGAGGAGTTGAGGTCTGCGAAAAGCCAGCTGGCATATAAACAGCCGACGAGGTAGAGTCCGGCGAAGTATGCCACGAACTGCATGAAGGTGTCGATCAGGGTCAGCTGGCTTACCATCAGGATAAAGGAGAACCAGGCCAGGAGGAGTCCGCCTATGGCGAGGAGGACGAGCAGGTAGCGTCGGTAGTTCTCCGACCAGTGTTTGGTGACGAGCAGCCACCAGCGGTGAAAGCTGAAGGTATCAGAAATGGTATTCATTTGAACCGGGCATTTATCGTGACGGGATCGGTGGTGATGGCTTTATAGAGCATTTCGAGGTCGGGGCGGCTTTCTTTTTGTTCAGTGTTCGGGAGGATCAGCGCGCTGCCTTTGAAGGAGGTCTCGCAGTAGAGGGACTGTTCTTCTTCTATGGGGTCGAAGGATAGTTTGAAAAGCAGCTTGTCGGCGACTGATGCGAGGGGTTGGTCGAAGATGATCTTTCCTTCATCGATGATGAGTACCTGGTCGATCAGCTGTTCGAGGTCTTTTACCTGGTGAGTGCTGATGAGGATGGAGCGGGATTCGTCGATGGCGCCGGCGATGATCTTGCGGAACTGGCTTTTGCCTGCGATGTCGAGGCCATTGGTGGGTTCGTCCATCAGCAGCAGGGGGGCGTTGGTTGCGAGGGCAAAGCTGATCATCGCCTTTTTTTGCTGGCCGTAGCTGAGCTCGGTCAGGCGGGGTGTGGATGGGACGTCGAAGTCTTTTGCGTAGTGGTGGAAGGCTTCGATATCGAACCGGGGATAGAAGGGGGCGTTATTTTTCAGCCATTGGCGCATGGAGATGGGCGGCAGCTGGAAAGTTTCGGGTAAGAGAACGACCTGTTGAAGGAAGGCCGGCTGGCGGCGTCCGGGCTGGAAGCCCAGGGTTGTGATCTGTCCCTTGTGCGGGAAGAGGAAGCCCCCGATGTTGCGGAGGAGGGTGGATTTGCCTGTGCCGTTGCGTCCGAGGAGTCCGCAGATCCTTCCCGGCCCCAGCCGGAGGTTGAGTCCGGAGAATACGGGTCGTTGACCATAGGAAAAGTGAAGGTTGACAATATCTATCATGGTGTCCTAGTGAAATAGGACACTAAGGTTGGTAAATTTTTTGAGGTTTGCAAATTTTTTTAGGATGGGGGTGAACCCGACGGTTGGAGGACCAGTGGGCGGCGGGGATCAGGGGGCCGGTGGTTGTGGGTTGATGTGGGTCATTACGTGATTGACGATCTTGTCGCAGCGGGTGAGATGGAAGGGGAAGAGGGAGTCTTTCATCTGGTTGTTGAGGGTTTGGCGGAGCATTGCCTTTGCCCTGTTGAGGCGGACCTTTACGTTGGTTGTCTGGATGCCTGTTATATCGGCGGTCTCCTGGACTGAGAGGTCTTCGATCTCGCGCAGGACGAAGACGAGACGGTATTTTTCCGGGAGCTGGGTGATCGCGTTTTGAAGCGCCTCGTGCAGCTGTTTGCTGGCTATGATGTTTTCCGGCGTTCTCATATTGATAAAATTTTGGCTGTCCACGGGAATATTGACGGACCGCATGTGGTCGCGTCTGGCCTTGTAGCATTGATTGAGCATGATCCTGGTCAGCCAGGTGCCGAACCGGGAGCGATATTCGAACCGGGAGAGGTGTTCGTAGGCGTTGATATAGGCGGCCTGCATGGCCTCTTCGGCCTCCGTGTCGTTGTTGAGGATAGACATGCCAATCCGGTAAAGCCGCTGGTTGTAGCGGCGGATGATGATCTCGAAGAGGTATTTGTCGCCGGAGACGATCTTTTTGACGAGCTCCTCGTCCGGAGTCTGGTTCAATATGGCGTTTAGCTGACCTATCATGGTCATTGGATAAACAAGTGGGCAAAAGGTTACGGGCCCGTGGAACGATTTTTTTGTAACCTTTTGGACGGTTCTTACTCCAATCTTATAAACAAAATTACTTTTATGGCAACTGTAAAACAACTTCAGAGCACTTTAAGGCTCACTTATGGTGTCGTGCCGATAGTAGCAGGGTTGGACAAATTCACCAACCTACTGACGCAATGGGTTGATTATTTGGGTAATAACAAGAGCATGCTCCCGTTGGACCCGCTGGTATTCATGAAAATTGTAGGGGTTATCGAGATCATAGCGGGTATCATTGTGCTGGTGCGTCCGCTGATAGGGGCTTATATCGTGATGATCTGGCTGATCTGTATTGCGTTGCAGCTGATCATCGGCGGGCATTATTTTGATGTGGCGGTGCGCGATCTGGTGATGGCGATCGGGGCTTATACGCTGGCGCAGCTGACGAAGATGGAGGAGGCTGGTGGCCGAAGGTAGAGGATGGACGCTGCCCTGGAAGGGGACCCCGGGGAAGGTGGCCTCCGGGAAGGGGAAGGGCGAGGAAATTTTTGTTATTTTGGCCTTCGATGGAAGGAGAAAAATCTGTTATTGATCTTCGATTCGGGCGCCAGGCTTTTGGGGCTGATCCGGCAGGATATCATGCCGCCCGTCCGGACTATCCTGAATGGGTGTTTCATGAGCTAAGGGAACGTTGCGGCTGTGGGGCCGGAACGGCTGCTTTCGAGATTGGCGCCGGTACGGGGATCGCTACACGGCGGTTGCTGGGGCTCGGTATAGGTCGTCTGGTTGCCGTTGAGCCGGATCAGCGGCTGGCGGGCTTTCTTCGCGAGCATAATCCGGATGCGGCGCTGGATGTGGTTGTTTCATCTTTTGAGGAGTCGGGGTTAAAAGAGGGTAGTTTTGATCTTGGTGTCTGCGCCACTGCCTTTCACTGGCTGAAGGAGGAGGAAGCTCTGGCGAAAGTGGTGCGGCTGTTGCGTCCCGGGGGCTGGTGGGCGATGGTGTGGAATGTCTTTGGCGAGCCGGGCCGCGTGGATGATTTTCATGAGGCAACAAAAGAGCTGGTGGGTGGTGGTCCGTCGAGCCCTTCGAGAGGGGCGGGGGATCATCTGCCTTTCGCGCTGGATACTTCTGCCCGGCTGGCTGCTATTGCGAAGAATGGAGCTTTTGATGTAATAGAGCACAGGTCTGAGCCCTGGGAGCTGGTTCTCGACCCTCAGCAGGTGGCGGCCCTTTATGCGACGTATTCCAATATAACAATCCTTCCTGATCGGGACTTTGTTCTGCAAGAGCTGGAACGTATCGCCCATACCAAATTTAACGGCCGGGTGATCCGCAACATGGTTACGATCCTTTATATTGCGAGGCGAAAATTTACCAATGTATGATCCGCAGGATCTCTTTTGAGGATAGGGAAGCCGGTGTCCCGGTTGCTGACGTGCGTACGCCGGCGGAGTTCGGGCAGGGACATATACCTGGGGCTTTTAATCTGCCTTTGTTCAGCAATGAGGAAAGGGTTGTGGTGGGCACCACGTATAAGCAGCAGAGCCGCGAAGCCGCGATCCTGTTGGGTTTCGACCTGGTGGGCCCGAAGTGGTCGGGATTTATCCGGACTGCACTCGAGCGGGCGCCGGAGAAGAAGATCGCGGTGCACTGCTGGCGGGGCGGGATGCGCAGCGGGGCGATGGCCTGGGCGCTGGATATGTATGGTTTCCAGGTCTACCTTATAGAAGGAGGATATAAGCGCTACAGGAAGTGGGTGCAGGAGCAGTTTGGGAAGCCCTGGAATTTGTGCGTGGTGGGTGGGATGACGGGGTCGGGTAAGACGAGAATACTGCATGAGCTCCGGAGCCGGGGTGAGCAGGTGGTCGATCTGGAAGCGCTGGCGCAGCATCAGGGGTCGACCTATGGTACGCTTGGCCGGTTGGTTCAGCCGTCTCAGGAGCAATTTGAAAATAATCTTGCCTTTCAGCTTGTTGGGCTGAACCGGGAGCGGAGGATATGGGTGGAGGATGAAAGCCTTAACATTGGAAAAAGGATGGTTCCCCGTATGTTATGGAATAATATGCAGGAATCGGTGTTGTTCGATGTGCAGGTTCCGGTGGATGCCAGGGTGGAGTATCTTGCGAAGGAATATGGATCGCTGGACCCGGATTTCCTGGTTGAGTGTACGGAGAGGATCCGGAAGCGGCTGGGCCCGGAGCAGACGAAGCGGGCGGTGATAGCGATCCGGGAGAACAGGATGGAGGATTTTGTCCGGGAGGTGTTAGTATATTATGACAAGACGTACCGGACGGGATTGAAGGGAAGGGATTTGAGCCGGGTGATACGGGTGCCTGTGGCGGATGGGATCGTGGAGCGCAATGCGGCGCTGGTGCTAAAGGCGGGTGCGCTGACTGGTGTGAACAATTAAACTATGGAAGATATAAGACTGACGCAATTCTCGCATGGGGCGGGTTGTGGTTGTAAGATAAGCCCGGCGATCCTGGACAGGATATTGCATAGTCCTGTGCCTGGACTGGTCGATCCGCGGCTTGTTGTAGGAAATGACAAGCGGGATGACGCGGCGGTGCTGGACCTGGGTAATGGGATGGGGCTGATCTCGACGACGGATTTTTTTATGCCGATCGTAGATGACGCTTTTGATTTTGGGAGGATCGCTTCTGCAAATGCTATCAGTGATGTATATGCGATGGGAGGAAAGCCGGTGCTTGCCATCGCGATCCTGGGCTGGCCGATAGACAAGCTGGCGCCGGAAGTGGCCCAGCGTGTGCTGGAGGGGGCCCGCGCGGTTTGTGGGGAGGCGGGTATTGCGCTGGCGGGAGGGCATAGCATCGACTGTCCGGAACCTGTTTTTGGCCTGGCGGTGAATGGATTGGTGGGGTTGGGGCAGCTGAAACAAAATTCGACGGCGGTCGCCGGGTGTCGTCTTTACCTTACCAAGGCGCTGGGGATGGGTGTGCTTTCGACGGCGCAGAAACGGGGGGTGTTGCGGGCTGAGGATGCGGCTATTGCATTGGAGAGCATGGTGCGGCTGAATCGATCCGGAGAGACGTTTGGTCAGTGGGAGGGAGTGAAGGCGATGACGGACGTGACGGGTTTTGGATTGCTGGGACATCTGGCGGAGATGTGCGAGGGCAGCGGTGTTTCGGCGGTGCTGGAATTCGACAAAGTTCCGGTCGTCGGGTCGTTGCCGTACTACCTCGAGCAGGGGTGTATTCCGGGAGGGACGGTCAGGAATTGGAAGAGCTATGGGCATAAGATAGGAGAGGTGACGGAGCTGCAGCGAAATGTGCTTGCGGATCCGCAGACGAGCGGGGGGCTGCTGGTCGCGGTGGAAGAGCCGGTGGTTTTGGAGTTTGAGGGGCTTTTGAGGAGAAGTGGGCTGGCGCCGGAGTGTTGCAGGTCTATTGGCTGGCTGGAGGAGAAGAGGGATGGGGTGGTGATCGAGGTGAGGCAGGGCTGAGTGGAAGTGTAGATTCTTCGCCACGGGCGGGTTGTTGGGAGAAGATCGAGGTCGGTGACCCGGGGGATGGCATAAAAATTTCGGTCAAATTGCAAATTGAAGTGTATGAGCAGCGCAGACACAAAGGCAAGACCGAAGGAGCAGGACAGGCAACCTGGTATTGAAAAGGAGATGAGGCCCCGTCCGGAATTTATAAAAAAAGAGTATAAGGCCGCCGCGAAATTAGACGGGAAGGTGGCGTTGATCACGGGTGGTGACAGCGGCATAGGAAGGGCGGTAAGCGTTCATTTTGCGCGGGAAGGGGCGGACGTCGCCATCGTCTACCTCGACGAGCAGGAGGACGCGATGGAAACGAAACGCCTGGTCGAAGCGACCGGACAGAGATGTCTTCTTTTGCCCGGAGACGTAAAGATCGAGGCATTCTGTAAAGACGCGGTGAAACAAACGATAGATCACTATGGGAAGCTGAATATCCTCGTGAATAATGCCGGGATGCAGGTGCCGCAGAAGGACCTGAAGGAGATAAGCTCCGAGCAGCTGACGACTACATTCGAGACAAATATTTATCCCTATTTCTATTTTGCCCAGGCTGCCTTGCCGCATCTTCACGAAGGGGACAGTATCATCAACACTACTTCAGTAACGGCCTACCGGTCATCACCGGGGCTGATCGACTATTCTGCAACGAAAGGAGCTATAACGACTTTTACCCGTAGTCTGGCCACTAACCTGGCGAGCAAGAAGATCAGGGTGAATGCGGTGGCTCCCGGTCCAGTGTGGACGCCGTTGATCGTGTCGACGTTCACGCAGGAGAAGATCGACAGTTTTGGGGAAGAGACGGCGATGAAGAGGGCGGGGGAACCTGCTGAATTGGGGCCTGCGTATGTTTTTCTGGCCTCGGATGACGCTTCCTTTATTACGGGGCAAGTTATTCATGTGAATGGGGGTGAGGTGGTGAATGGGTAGGCAGGTTATTCATGTGAACGGAGGGGAAGTGGTGAACGGATAAAAACTTATTATATGGCACAGCAGGTAAGTGATTTTATCGTCGGGCGGCTTATCGCCTGGGGGATCAAAAGGATCTATGGATATCCCGGCGATGGTATTAACGGGGTAATGGAGGCGTTGAACCGCGCGAAAGATTCTATCGAATTTATACAGACCCGCCACGAGGAGATGGCGGCTTTTATGGCTTGTGGTCACGCGAAGTTCACCGGGGAGGTGGGGGTATGTATATCCACGTCGGGACCCGGTGCTATCCACCTGCTGAACGGGCTTTATGACGCGAAGATGGACCACCAGCCTGTGGTGGCTATTGTGGGACAGCAGGCGAGGATGTCGATGGGCGGCGACTATCAGCAGGAGGTGGATCTGGCCTCTCTTTTCAAGGATGTTGCGCATGAATTCGTCCATACCTGTACGCAGCCTTCTTCGGCGAGGCATCTGATCGACCGGGCCATCCGGATCGCCAAAGCGAACAGGACGGTGACCTGTGTAATTCTTCCGAATGACGTTCAGGAGCTGGACTACGAGGAGCCGCCGCACCTTCACGGGAGCGTGCATACGGGAATGGGCTATACGCGGCCGGAGATCGTTCCGTCCTTTGCGGACCTGCAGGAGGCCGCCAGTCTGCTGAATGCCGGCAGCAAGGTCGCTATACTGGTTGGGGCTGGCGCGGAAGGCGCGGGGGCCCAGGTCATCGAAGTGGCAGAAGCGCTGGGTGCGGGTGTCGCGAAGGCGCTGCTGGGCAAGGCCGTACTGCCGGATACGCTGCCTTTCGTAACGGGGAGCATCGGCCTGCTTGGCACCAAGCCGAGCTATGACCTGATGCAGGAATGCGATACGCTGCTGATGATAGGGACGAGCTTTCCCTATTCGGAGTTCCTACCCAAGGACGGCAAGGTGAAGGCGGTGCAGATCGATATCGACGGGCGGATGCTGGGCCTTCGCTATCCCACCGACGTCAATTTACAGGGTGACAGCCGGAAGACCCTGCAGGCTCTGCTGCCGCTGCTGGAGAAAAAGCAGGAACGCAGCTGGCGCGAGAAGATCGAGAAGGAGATCGAACGCTGGTGGAAGGTACTTGAGGCCCGGGCTATGAAGTCGGCCCATCCCATCAATCCGCAAAGATTGTTCTGGGAATTGAGTCCCCTGTTGCCGGATCGTTGTATCCTGACGTCGGACTCGGGCTCGATCGCGACGTGGTTTGCCATGGACCTGAAGATCAGGGAGGGGATGAAGGCTTCGCTTTCGGGGAACCTTGCGACCATGTGTCCGGGTGTTCCCTATGCCATAGCGGCCAAGTTTGCGTATCCGGACAGGATGCCGATCGCGCTGGTAGGAGACGGGGCTATGCAGATGATGGGTATCAACGAGCTGATCACAATCTCGAAATACTATAAGCGATGGGCCGACCCACGGCTGATGATCGTCGTTCTGAATAACCAGGACCTGAATATGGTGACCTGGGAGCAGCGGGTGATGGTGGGCGACCCCAAATTCGAGGCGTCGCAGGATCTACCGGAAATGAACTATGCTGCTTATGCGCAGCTGCTTGGACTGGAAGGTATCCGGGTGGAAAAAGAAGAGGATATATCCTCTGCGCTCCGGCAGGCGATGTCGGCGACCAGGCCTGTGGTGCTGGACGTACTCAGCGATCCGAGCGTGCCGCCGCTGCCGCCGCATATTACGCTGAAACAGGCAAAAAATTTTACTTCGTCGATCCTCAAGGGTGACGTGAATGCCTGGGATATGATCAAGGAAACCTATAAAGAGGTAGTAGAGAACTTCCTGCCCCATCATCAATCATGAGCCGGATTGCAGGCGACGCTGTGTCCTTTGCTTTGCGCCCCAGCTGCTGAGGAGTTCCAGGATGGGGTCGAGCTCGATCGCCAGTTGTGTCAGCTCGTACTCCACGCGTGGGGGGACTTCGGGGAAGACGGTCCTTTTGACCAGGCCATCCTGTTCCAGCGACTTCAGCTGGAGGGTCAGCATGCGTTCGGACATATATGAAAATTCGTTCTTCAGCTCGCTGAAGCGCATTCTTTTGTGGCGCAGCTTGTTGAGCAAAAGTAGTTTCCACCGGCCGCCGATCTTGGAGATGGCGTAGGTCAGGTCGCAGCTGATCAGGCATTTTTCGTTGCGGGTATACGTCGAGCTTTGTTTTCTTCCTGCCATGGCTAACATATTTGTTCGTCCCATACAAACAATTGTACGCGATTAAAGTTAACCTCCGACCGGTATTTTTGGGTAACAAAAATCTTAAAAGCTATGGAATTGTATTTGAAAGGCAAGACGGCAGTGGTCACCGGCGGGAGCCAGGGTATCGGCAGGGCGATTGTAAAGGCGTTGGCCATTGAAGGTGTAAAAGTACTGGTAACTGCGCGCAATGAGGACCTGCTTGCGAGCCTGAAGGACGAGGTTGTCGCGGCAGGCGGGGTAGAACCGGTGAGTCACGTGCAGGATTTTCTGGCGGTCGATGGTCCGAAGAATATTGCTGCGGCGGCGCTGGCGGGCCTGGGGGCGGTCGATCTGCTGGTCAACAATACGGGGCGGAGCCGGGCCATGGGTGTGGTCGGGTCGGAGGAAGACTGGGAGGCGGCCATGATGCTGGACTTTGACCGGCATCGCCAGTTGACGCAGCAGCTGTTGCCGCATTTTATGGAGCGTCGGCAGGGGGCCATTCTCAATATGACCAGCACCTATGAGCTGCGTTCGATCAATGGGTCGGCTGTCGCCAAGGCTGCTGTCGCGGTTTGGTCGAAGCAGCTGGCGGGTCAGCTGGGGCAATATGGGATCCGGGTCAACTGTCTGCAGCCGGGGCTTATCGATACAGAGAACGTGCGGGGTATTTTTTCTGCTGAGGAGCGCAGGCAGTTCGCGGAGCGCGAGATACCGCTGGGGGATTTTGGGGAGCCGGAGGATATTGCGGACATGGCGGCTTTTTTGCTTTCGCCGCGGGCGAGGTATATTACCGGGTCAGTTGCTGTTGTCGATGGGGGAATGAGGAGGTATCCGTTCTAAATTTTTATTATCTTTAGCTTCACAACCGCGAGGATTGCTTGTGAAGAATCACTCCACATATGAGGAGAAAAGCCTGCTTGCCCTTGTCGCCCGGGGCGATGAGACGGCCTTCCACACGCTGTATTCCCATCATCGGGCGCATGTCTACGGTATCGCGCTGAGACTCCTGCAATCCGCCAGCCTTGCGGAAGACGTCCTGCAGGAAGTATTTCTGAAAATATGGGTCGGGAGGGAGAAGTTGCCCAAGATAAATTGTTTCAGTGCCTATCTGAACACCATTACCCGCAACCATATATATAATACGCTACGAAAGCAGGCCTATGATGAGCTGTTGCTGGAAAGACTAATATCTTTACAGATGGCCTCGCTGAGGGATACGGCGCTGGACGATATCTCTTACCGGGAGCTGAGGGAGGCGCTGCAAAAGGTGGTTTCCAGTCTTACGCCACAGCAGAAGAGGGTGTTCGAGCTTAGCCGGATGGAGGGTTTAAAGCATGAGGACATCGCCCGGCAGCTGAATGTTTCGCGGGAAACGGTTAAAAAGCATGTTTCGGAGGCGCTCCGCATGGTCCGGCTGCAGCTGCGGCAGTTCAGGCATGTCCCGGAATTGGTGATCTTGTTATTTTTTTTACGCTAATCTGATCTTTTTCTACCCCCTTTTTTCTTTTCATGTGTCTAGTAGGAAATGGACACCCCTTTGCAACGACTGAGATATTTGTTCCTGCGTCACCAGGCGGGGGAGGCTACGGCAGATGAGCGCCGCGAGCTGATGGAGATCATTCGCAGTGGCGAGCATGGAGAGGTTTTACAGCAGTTGATCGACGAGGCTATCGACGCCTCCTCCGGAGGAGTTGGAGAGGGATCGCAGAGCGAAGATCGTGGAGGAGTGAACGCTCCGGGAGAAAGTCTTACGGAGGGGAGTGTCCTGAGCGAAGATCGCGCGGAGGAGATCTTTGCCAATATTGTGAAGGCTGACGATGCAGGGGCGGCTGTTCGCCCGGTCCGCCGTATGTCTGTGTGGATCGGATGGGTGGCGGCTGCAGCAGTGGTTGTCGTGTTTCTCGTTCGGCTTCCTTTTTTCACTGCTTCGCGGAAGTCTCTGCCTGTTGTTGCCGGCACGGCTTTGACCTATGACCAGGCGCCCGGTAAGAAGGCTGCGATGTTGACGCTGGCGGACGGGCGGCAGATCGCGCTGGACAGCATGGGCAGCGGGACCATCGGCCGGCAGGGGAACAGCACCGTGATCAATCTTAAAGGCGCCCTAGCTTACAATGCCAGTGGTCCGGGTGTTGCTGCGTCCGGGACTTCCTACAATACTCTTGCTACGAGCACGGGTAACCAGTACCGGCTGATACTGCCGGATGGGTCGCGTATATGGCTGAATGCGGCGTCTTCGATAAAATTCCCTGTTTGTTTTGATGGTGTTGAGCGTAGCGTTGAGATAACGGGGGAGGCTTATTTCGAGATCGCGCCGGATGCCAGGCGGCCTTTTATGGTACACTACAGAGATATGACGGTCCAGGTCCTGGGCACGTCCTTTAATGTCAATGCCTATACGGACGAGCAGTCGGTAGCCACCACCCTGGTGGATGGGGCTGTGAAGGTGATACGCGGCGGCGACCATAGCGTGCTCGCGCCGGGGCAGCAGGTACAGATCAGCGATAAGAATATGCGGGTGTTGAGCGATGTCAATACTTCGGAAGTCGTGGCCTGGAAGAACGATGAATTCTATTTCCGGCGGGCGGATATCCAGAGTATTATGCGGCAGCTGGCGCGCTGGTATAATATAAAGGTGGACTATGAAAGCCAGGATATCACCGAGCGTTTTTATGCCCGGATACCCCGGAGCGTGCCTTTGTCGGAGGCGTTGAAGGCTTTGTCTCTGACGGGTAAGGTGCATTTTAAAATTGGGGACAGAACTGTATCTGTCTATCCATAAAATTCATCATTAAAAAAGGAGGTAATAACTGCGAGACCGACCTATAAAATAAGAAACCGGACCCTGACGCCATCAGGATCCGGCGAAATCGGATTGATTCAACTTATGTCTAAGACTGATCTCCGCTGATAGCGGGGCAGTGATTGAATAACCCAAACTATCCAAAGTTATGGTATTGATTGCTATTTGCCAAGTGTCAAGGGCAGGGGGCAACCCATTTACAAATTGCTTGAAAATGAAACTGACTGCGGCTTTATTAGTATGTACGATCTTACAGGTAAACGCCAGGGGCTTTGCCCAGAAAGTATCGTTATCGGAGCGCAACGCCTCGCCGGAAAAAGTTTTTACGCTTATTGAAAAGCAGACGGGGTATAAATTCGTTTATACGGAGACCTTTCTGCATAAAGCGAATCCTATCACGGTACAGCTGCAGAACGCGCCGCTGGACCAGGCCCTGGCGGTCTGCTTTTCGAACCAGGTCTACACCTGGTCCATTCTCAACAAGATGATCATTGTCAAAGAGAAGCCGCAGCCGCCGCCGGCAGCGACGACTGAGCCGGCCCTGCCGCCTGTTGACGTAAAGGGGATCGTCCGGGATGAGAAGGGGAACCCTATTCTGGGGGCCACTGTTATGGTAAAAGGCGGGTCGCAGAGCACTGCCACCACGCTGGACGGAAGCTTTGTGCTGAAGGGGGTTGGTAAAGACGCCGTCCTGGTTATTTCTTACACGGGCTACAAGACGGAGGAGGTGTCGTTGCACGGGCGCACAGAGATCAGCCTGTCTCTATCGATCAATCCGAGGTCGCTGAATGAGATCGTCGTCATCGGATATGGCATGGTGCGCAAGCGCGATCTGACGGGCTCGGTCTCACAGGTCAAGCCGGCGGAGGTCACGAGCTATCCCACGAATAATATTGTGAATGCACTGCAGGGGAGGGCGACGGGGGTCGTTGTCCAGCAGAATAACGGGGCTCCGGGCGGAGGGATCAGCGTCCGTATCCGGGGGACCAACTCTATTTTGGGGGGGAATGAGCCGCTGTATGTCATCGATGGTTTTCCCTATTCGGGTAATCCGGTCTTTCTGCAGAATGGAGATATCGAGTCTATCGAGATACTGAAGGACGCGTCTTCTATTGCGATATACGGGTCGAGGGGGGCTAACGGGGTCATCATCATTACCACCAGGAACGGCCGGTCGGGGAAGACCCTTGTCGACCTGGAGACGGGCTACAGCGTTCAGACCCCTATGAAATATATCAAGCTAATGAACGGGCAGCAATATGCGCAGTTCTACAATGAGCAGGCGACCAATGACGGTGTTGCGCCTTATTTTACGCAGCAGCAGGTGGATTCCTTTGCCAAGGGGCCGAATACCGACTGGCAGCGCCTGGTCATGCACAGCGCGCCTATGCTGACGACCAACCTGAATGTCAGCGGGGGGAATGAGAAGACCAGATTCTCGCTGTCTGCCGGCGTCTTCCGGCAGGATGGCATCATTCGCAATAGCGACTATAACCGCTATACCCTGCGGGGGACGCTGAGCCATGATATCAGCAAGGTCTTCACCGTTGCCTACAATATGTATCTTACCCGGCTGGACAGCCGTCATCAGAATTCGGGGTCGAGCAATCGTGGGGCGGATCTTATTTCTGGTATGCTGATGGCTCCTCCGACGCTTACGCCTTATCTGCCGGACGGATCGTTGCGGCGGCTCAATACGGCGTATTCCTTCATTTCGAATGTCATCGTCAATCCACTGGTGAATTTATACAGGATCACGGACAATGGCAGGTCCGACCAGGTGTTTTCGAATGCGGCTTTGACCATCCGGCCTATCAAGGACCTGTCGATCCGTATCTCGGGAGGCATCCAGAACGAGAACAGCCGGAGCGATTATTATGCGAATATCGAGCCTACTACCAATTCGCTGGGGAACGCGAGCATCAGCACGGTGCAGACGACGAGTCTGTTGAATGAGAATGTTGTGACCTATTCGAAGAGTCTTGGCGAACACAGGCTGTCTGTTACCGGGGGCTTTACCTACCAGGACTATGTGAGCACTTCCCTCAGCGGAGCGGGCACGGGTTTTCTCAGCGACGTGATACAGACCGGCGGCCTTGGTTCGGCCACGACGCCTGGTATTCCGGGTAGCAGCTATCAGAAGTGGGCGCTGCTGTCCTGGCTGGGAAGGATCAACTACAGCTATGCGGATAAGTACCTGGCCACGGTGAGCTATCGTCGCGACGGATCATCGCGTTATTCCGCGGGTGATAAATGGAGCAATTTCCCTTCTGCCGCGCTTGCATGGCATATATCCAGCGAGCCCTGGCTCAGGAGCTCGAATGTCGTCTCCGACCTGAAGGCGAGGGTCAGCTATGGGGCTACGGGCAGCACGGCGGTGAATCCTTATCAGACCCTGAATCAGCTGTCGTCGGGGTATACGATCTTCGGAGATGCGTTGAATACGACCTATGCGCCCAGCACGGTGTTGCCGGGGAGGCTGAAATGGGAGACGACGGATGAATGGGACGCTGGTGTCGACGCGGGATTTCTCAACAACCGGCTGCGGCTGACGGCGGACGTCTATGTTAAAAGAACAAAGAACCTGCTCAACAGGGTGACGCTGCCTTCGTCGATGGGGTATCTCACTACTTATCAGAATGTCGGCGAGATACAGAACAAGGGGCTTGAGATCGGGGTCGAGTCGGATATCTTCAAGGGACGGGTGAAGTGGACGGTAGCCGGGAATATCTCCTTCAACCGGAACAAGGTGGTCAAGCTCTACCAGCACCAGGATATTTACGGGGGGGCGATCTTTACCGGCAGTCTGAGCGATTTTGTCAATCTGCTGCGGGAAGGGCAGCCTTTTGGCGTATTCTATGGCTACAAGGAGATCGGCTATACCTCGAAGGGAGATATCCAGTATGAGGACAGGAATAAGGACGGGAAGATCACGGCGGACGACAAGACCTATATCGGGAATCCCAATCCCAAGTTCACCTATGGTTTCAATTCTGTGCTTGGCTATAAGGGTTTTGAGCTGACGGTCTTTATCCAGGGAACGCAGGGGAATGATACCTATGACCTGAATATGGCCTCTTCGCTGGACCTGGGAATGGGGCTTAACCTGACGCAGGATCAGTATAATCACCACTGGACGCCGACCAATACGAATGCGAAATATCCCAGGGTCAGCAGGAGCCTGTCGGGGAATATATCGAACAGGTTCGTAGAGGATGGTTCTTATTTGCGTTGCCGCAATATTCAGCTGGCCTATAATCTGCCCGTGAGCAACTGGCATCTGTCCTGGTGCCGGAATCTGCAGGTGTATGCTAGCGGACAGAACCTGATCACGGTGACGAAGTATTCCTGGTATGATCCGGATATCAATACCTATGGTGGCAGCAGCTCGTATATGCAGGGGATAGACTATTACACCTATCCAACGTACAAGTCGGTGACGTTCGGTATCCGTTGTGGCTTTTGATCATTAAATTTTAATTTATGCGATATCTATATATTTTTTTACTGGTGTTTTTGGCGGCTTCCTGTAAGAAGACGCTGGAGGAACATCCCGAATCGATTGCGGCGGAGAATTTTTATAACAAGCCTGCGGAAGTAGAAGCGGGGCTCAATGCCATTTATACGCCGTTGCGGGATGGTGGTGGCCTTGGCGCGCTTTACCAGACGCAGCTGGAATGTTATGCCGATTATTTTTATGGCCGGGGCAGCCATGCTGTCCTCAATACTTATACGGGACTGGACAATACCAATATCAGCAGGGTAGCCGGTATGTGGAATCTATTCTATCTGTCTATCCGGAATGCGAATATCATGGTGCAGAAGATCCCGCTGGCGTCTTCCGTTGCTGATGCCGACAAGGCGCGGTATCTGGCGGAGGCGAAATTCCTGCGGGCTCTGAGCTATTTTTACCTGGTCCGCAACTGGGCGGGGGTGCCATTGCGGACGGAGACGAATATGGACTCGATCAACGTGAAGCGCAGCGCTGCGGCGGATGTCTATGCTCTTGTCGTCAGCGACCTGCAATTTGCTGAGGCGAATCTGTTGGATGCCGGCAGGCTGGTGGGCGCCCCTTCGAAGTGGTCTGCGAAGACTGTGCTGACCGAGGTCTATCTTTGGCTGGGGAGGTATAGCGATGCGGACGCCGAGGCCAAGGCGGTTATTGGTTCGGGGAAGTTCTCGCTGGTGAAAGTAGGGGCGGTTTCGGATTTCGACAAGCTATACGGAGCGGATGTCGTCTCGTCTACCGAGGAGATATTCTATTTGAAATTCTCGCGTACGGCGCCGGGGCAGGGCTGGCAGTATCCGATATATGCTTTCTATCCCAACTCCGGCTATTATCCGCCGGGGGGCTACTATACTTTCTACAGCGATTCTGTCAATAACAAGGTGCTGCTCAACTGGGACAGGCGTGATCTCCGGTATACCTATAACTGGTATAGCCAGACTTTTGGGCTGGGGGCTACGACGGTACTGAACAGGAAGTTTGCCGACAGGCAGGCGGTGACGGCTGCGGGGAATGACTACCCGATGTACCGGTATGCGGACCTTTTGCTATTTTACGCGGAAGCGGAGTGCCGAGCCAATAACGGGCCGACGGCGGATGGCATGGAGAAGCTGAATATGGTACACAGGAGGGCATATGGCAGGGACCCGGGTGTGGCGGATCCGACGGTAGATCTTGCGCTGGCGGACTATCCTTCGTCTGACGCGTTCCTCGATCTTGTGCAGCGGGAGAGAGGGTATGAGGACTGTTCGGAGGGGAAGCGGTGGCTGGACCTTAAGCGGATGGGGATTGTGAAGCAGGTGATACAGAATATCAAAGGTATAATGGTGGCTGATAAGCATTTGCTTTGGCCGATACCGACGACAGAATACAATTACAATAAAGCTATCGATCCGGCAAAGGATCAAAACCCCGGATATTAATTTTAATTATGAGGAAGGTCTTATCTTTTTTGTTGTTTAGCCTTGTCGGGCGTGGCGTTGCTCTTGCCCAGACTGATGTTGACATTTGCGTGTACGGCGGGACTTCCGCCGGTGTCATTGCTGCTTATACTGCTGCGAAGATGCATAAGAGCGTATTGCTCGTCGAACCGGGGGGGCGCCTTGGCGGGTTGAGCTCGGGCGGGCTGGGGTATACGGATATTGGCAATAAGTATGCGATAAAAGGGCTGTCGCTGGATTTTTACCGGCGGGTCGGGAAGCATTATGGGAAGCTGGAGCAGTGGGTGTTCGAGCCGGGAGTGGCGGAGAACGTTTTTAGGCAGTATATCGGTGAAGGGAAGGTGAAGGTGGTATACGGGCATAGCGTTGTTGGGGTGTCGAAGGAAGGGGGTGTGATCCGGTCGGTTCGGCTCGAGCCTTCTCTTGTTGTGCGGGCCTCGATGTTCATCGACTGCAGCTATGAAGGTGATCTGATGGCGCGGGCTGGTGTTTCCTATACGGTGGGGCGGGAGGCTAATGTTTTGTATGGCGAGACGTACAATGGCGTTCAGCTGAGGGAGAAACATCAATTCCCGGATGGGGTCGATCCTTATAAGAAGCCGGGTGATCCTTCCAGCGGCCTTTTGTGGGGGATCAGCCCGGGGGGCCTGGACCCGCAGGGGACAGGGGATAAGAAAGTGCAGAGCTATAATTACAGGATCTGTCTGACCAACGATCCGGCCAACCGTATCGCTATTACGCGGCCGGCAGGGTATGATCCTACGCGGTATGAGCTGTTGTTACGGTTATTGGCTGCCAGGCCGGCGGGCAATCTTTGGGGTATTTTGAAATTCGATCTTTTGCCGAATCATAAGACGGATATCAACAACAACGGCGCATTTTCAACGGATATGATCGGGATGAACTATAATTATCCGGAGGCGGGCTATGCCGAGCGTCGTCGGATCGCGGCGGCGCATACCGAATACACTAAGGGTTTGTTGTATTTCATCGGGCATGATGCCCGCATGCCGTTGGGACTGCGGAAGCTTATGCTGGAGTGGGGGTATCCGAAGGACGAGTATATTGAGAATGGTCACTGGACCCCACAAATGTATGTACGTGAGGCGAGGAGGATGGTGGGGGCGTATGTGATGACGCAGGCGAATTGCGAGGGACGTTCGGTCGTGCCGGATGGGGTTGGGCTGGCGGCTTATACGATGGACTCGCATAATTGTCAGCGTATAGTGGTGAACGGGATGGTGAAGAATGAAGGGGATGTGCAGATTGGTGGATTTCCGCCTTATCCTATTGCTTATTCTTCGCTGGTGCCTAAGGCTACTGAGTGTACCAATCTGTTGGTGCCGGTCTGTCTTTCGGCGAGCCATATTGCGTATGGGTCGATCCGGATGGAGCCTGTCTTTATGGAGCTGGGGCAGTCTTGTGCTATAGCCGCTGCTCTCGCTATCGACCGGCGTTTGCCGGTGCAGGAGGTTGATGCGGCGGCGATCAGGGATACGCTTGTTCGTGATCCGCTGGCAGATGGAAGCACGCCGGAGATACTTGTTGACAATGATGACAGCGCGGTCGTGAAGGTCGAGGGGGATTGGACTCGTGAGAAACGCGATTGTTATGGGTTTTCGAGGCTGGTTGCGGGTGGGGGGGCTGGTGAAGTGAAGTTTGGGTTTACGGTGGCTGATGCGGGGGACTATAAATTGTATATCTATGTGTCGAAGGTGCAGGGTGCGAGTGCTGTGAGTTCCGTCGCGGTGAATACGGGGGGTAAGGAGAAGGTGGTGGTTGTGCCGACCGGGAAATTGCAGGTGGAGGGACAGACCTCGGGGGAATGGGTGGAGTGTGGGAAGTTCCGGCTGGAGAAGGGGGATGGGTATGTGGGGATCAGTAATAAGGGAGCGGATGGGAAGGTTGTGGCAGATGCGGTGTTGATGGTGAGGGGGCGGTAGGGACGATCAGGTCAGCCCGGGTGATTTTGCTGAGATTGGACAATTGGCGCAAACTATTTTTCAAATAATAATTCCCGGGGTGTGTCCAATTCTGGTTATTCCAGTCATTCTTAAGGTATATTCTTAACCTTCAAAATCTAAAAAATGACACAGAGGATTAATGTTGTCAAAAAGGGAATGCCAGCAGTTAAGTCATTGTCCGGCCTCGGTGAATACCTTGCCAAGTCGGTTGTGGAGCGGCCGCTTTTCGAATTGATCTATTATCGGGTATCGCAGGTCAATGGATGCGCCTACTGCCTGGACATGCATACGAAAGATCTGCGTGCGATGGGTGAAACGGAGCAGCGGCTATACGTGCTACCCGCCTGGCGTGAAGCGCCGTTCTACTCTGAGCGCGAACGTGCGGCGCTGGCATGGGCTGAAGCGCTGACAAAATTGAATGGAGGTGTAGTACCTGAGGAGATATATGATAGGGCCATGGAGCAGTTCAGCGAGGAGGAGATAATAGACATCACTATGGCTGTCATTGCAATCAATTGCTACAATCGGATAAATCTTGCTTTCCCGAATGTTGCGGCGGTTGGCACATACAAGCCAGGGGTACACGCTGTTGTCGAGTCGTAGCATAACTGGCCAGGATAAGCTATCTTTAATTAAAACATTGTGATGAAAGAATTCGCGTTGTTATTCAGGCAGCCGGCCTTGGACTATAGTACTTTGTCCGAGAGCGAAATAGAGGCTCTCCGTAAGAAGTGGTCTGATTGGGCAGGCGCCATAGCCGCGGAAGGGCGGCTGCTGGATGAAGGTGTACGTCTGGATGCCTCCGGCAAGGTGCTCAGGACGGGGGGTATTGTAACGGACGGTCCTTTTGTAGAGATAAGGGAGATATTGGGGAGCTTTGCGATCATTAAGGCGGCAAGCCTCGATGATGCCATAACCGTGGCGCATGGCTGCCCCGTGCTGGAACGCGGTGGCAGCGTTGAGGTCAGGCCGGTGTTTAATTAAAAGATCGATAAAAAGCGATCCTGCTCTGACAGTGGGCGGGATCGCTTTACCAATATGACAGTGGAAAAAGACGATCTGAACGACTTATTTAAGCAGGAGTTTTCCAGGATGGTAGCCGTTGTCAGCCATAGTTTTGGGTTGGAACATCTCGGGCTTGCTGAAGATATTGTAAGCGATACATTTTTGAAGGCTGCCGAAACCTGGAATGTTCGGGGAATACCTGCAAATCCAAGAGCCTGGCTATATGCTGTGGCCAGACAAAAAATGCTGTATCATTTAAGGAGGAACAAGCTGTTCAAAGCCAAGGTATTGCCGGCAGCTGCCGGCCTGCAAGAATCATATACGGGGATACAGGAGCCGGATTTTTCCGCGAAAAATATAGAGGACAGCCTGTTGGCGATGATCTTTGCCATTTGTACGCCGGCGGTCGCCTCCGAGGCACAGGTTGGTCTGGCGCTGCGGATACTTTGCGGTTTCAGCATTGATGAAATTGCCGAGGCCTTTTTTACGAGTAAGGATACGATCAATAAAAGGCTTTACCGGGCAAGGGAGAAGCTGAGGGTAGAGAGGGTGACGATGGCGCTACCATCCGAAAAGGAGCTGCCTGGTCGTCTTAACAATGTGCTTCATGTAGTCTACCTGTTATTTAGCGAGGGCTATTATTCACGTACGCAGAAGGAAATATTACGAAGAGACCTTTGCCATGAGGGGCTAAGGCTGGGCCTGTTGCTTACCAGGAATGAAAAAGTGAATCTTCCAAAGACCAATGCGCTGGTGGCGCTGATGTGCTTTCACGCATCCCGATTTGACGCGCGACAAGCGATAGACGACTATTTTATACCCTATAGCGAGCAGAATGAAGAGCTCTGGGATATGGATCTTTTGAACCAGGGGGTGAATTTTCTGAACCTTGCCATGCAGGGAGATGAAATGAGTTCGTACCATATAGAAGCACAGATAGCGTATTGGCATTGCCAAAAAACGGACACTAAAGAGAAGTGGGGTACGATATTGCGGCTGTATGACCAGTTGCAGCGGATCAATTTTTCTCCGTCGGTAGCGCTCAACCGGATATATGCGCTATATAAAGTGAGCGGCTGGAAGATGGCTTTGGCGGAGGCAGAAGGTTTGAGGATGGAAAACAGTCATTTTTATTTTATCCTGCTTGGGGAGCTTTATAAAAGTACCGACAGGGAGAAGGCCCTGGAAAGTTTTAATAGGGCCTATAGGCTGGCTAAGAACGAGACTGAAAAGAAGGGAATTGAAAGAAAAATAGAAAATATGATTTAGATCGTGGAATTGGAAACGGAGCGGGGTCCCGTAAGGCGATCATTGATTCGCCGAGACCGAGGTTTTCTGTTCGGAATAGATCTCTTCAAATGACTTGTTCTTCTGCTTTTGGATCAAAGGAAAGAACCTTGCTTCTACGGGAGACAACAGCTGAAGGCATAGCTGCTTGTCGTCATCGCTTAGATCACGTGTCAGCATGGCGACCACTTTAAGTATCTTTTGCTTAGCTTCTCTCAGGACTTTTTCGCCTTTTTTTGTCAGCTGAAGCCTTTTTACGCGCTTGTCTTCAGGATCGGCGTATTCAGTGATCATTTGTTTGCTTTTTAGCCTTATCAGGATATTTGTGCCGCTGGAAAGCTCAAGCATGTTGGCAAAGATCGCTTCGGATTTGGGTGGGTTTTTCAGGTTAAAAATGGCCACCATCATACCGAATTCTTCTATCTGGTCCAGTCCGCTGCCTGCGAGCGCCTTTTTGGTGTAGATATCCTGGAACTTCCCGATACGGCTGATCGTCCTGATCAGCGCTCCATTAAGATCGGGATGCAATTGCCAGTCAGGGTGTATAGACTTTTCCTTTTTTATAGAGCCGGTCAGAACGTGGCGACAGAAGCTCTCGATGGTGCCATTGGGATTTTCTTTTTCATATTCCCCCCAAAGCCTGACCAATTCCACTACTTGATTCATAATTACTGCAATATGGTTGTAAAACTAAAAAATAAGTGCCAAATAGTTGTTTATTGGTACTAAATGGTTTTAATTTGCCTTATAAACTACCAAATGGTAGTAAAATGGAGTAAACATGAAAATGTATCTAACCCTTCGGTTCCTGCTCGCCCTGCATATTATCGGGATTGTGATCATGGCCGGGACGACCATGATCGATTATTTGACTTTTAGGGTATTCTGGCGATTTGCCGAGGCGGGCGATAGCCGTACGTTAGGCCTGATCCCATTAATGGCAAGGTATGGAGCATTTGTCAGAACAGGCGCCATAACCATTATACTTACGGGTATCGCGCTGTTTGTGCTGGACAAGGGCGCTATATGGGCTGAGCCGTGGTTCAGGGTGAAGACCATATTGGTCATTATTCTGATATTGAATGGTCTGTTTGTAGGCAACAGGCAGGGGCATAGGTTGAGGGAAGCCGTTGCCATGCACGGGTCTGATCTTTTGTCAAACGCACTTCCGATCCGGGAGGCTATGAGCCGTTTTTATCCTATACAGCTGTCGCTATTTTTCCTGATCATAATAATCAGCATGATCAGGACCAATTCGTAGGCAATAAAATTTGTATGAATGGAATATTCAAATGCCGATAATTATAAGGTTGTGCTATTTGGCATTACGGGCGGTACGGGTAGCCTGATTGCCCGGAGCCTCCTTGCCCGAGGACATAAAGTTGCGGGGAAGGCGGCAGATGTCAACGGCTCATTTGCATTTCTGCGTGTCCGGTTGAGGTCAGTCCGGAAGTGGTCTTTTGGCTGCGATGGTTGATGAAATTACGTCATTTCTTAATAAAAAAGACCGTCCGCTGGTATCCGGACGGTCTTTACATGGCAATCTCTTTCTTGGTTAGAAGAACTTCGTCTTTCCCGGCTCCGGCACCGGATAGAATCCCTCGGCATTGGGCAGTACGGGCGGTGTCGCATTGAAGGCATATTCTGTGGGCATGATATTGATGCCGGAATTGATGGCTTTATCCCATTCCACATTCTGACCGGAGTAGGTAGCCATTCTTCCCAGGATGGATGTCATGGTGCTGCGTGCTCCTCTTTCCGCGTCCCAGAATTTATATTCTCCTTTTGCAATGGCTGCGAACAGCTCGTCATGTTCGTTCTGATAGGGCTGGTTCTCCGTCTTTTTATCGAATTGATAGATGACATTGCCTTTACTATCTACGATGCGGGCGGCGTCACAGTAAACTTTGCCTTTGGTACCAATGAGCAACTCGTCCACCTTGCTCATGGTTCCTTTCTGATGGCGGCACTGGCTGTTGAGGACGACACCATTGCCATATTGGAACTCGACATAGTGGTGGTCATAGATCTGTCCGTATTCTTTTTCTGTTCGCACCTGGCGTCCGCCCATTCCCTGCGCTTTTACAGGATACGCGTCCATTGCCCAGTTGATCACGTCCAGGTTGTGGATGTGCTGTTCGGTGATATGATCTCCGCAGAGCCATACAAAATAATACCAGTTGCGCATCTGATATTCCATTTCCGTCCAGCCCGCCTGGCGGGGGTGTACCCAAACTCCGTCGTTATTCCACCATGCCTGTGCGGATACAATATCCCCGATGGCGCCATCGTGCACTCTTTTGATCAGTTCGCGATATGATGCCTGGTAGCGGCGTTGTAACCCTACTACTACGTTGAGCTTTTTTGTCTTTGCTTTTTCGGCGGCCGCCAGTACGCGTTGTATACCCGCGGGGTCGGTGGCCACGGGTTTTTCCATGAATACGTGCTTCCCCTGGCTGATGGCCTCTTCAAAGTGGATTGGGCGAAAACCGGGAGGTGTAGCAAGGATCACTACATCGGCCAGGGCCATGGCTTTCTTATAGGCGTCGAACCCGGTGAATTTATTTTCCTCTTTTACCTGGACCCGGGTCTTTTTATCTTCAAGGGCTTCCAGGATGTTGTTGTAGCTGGAGTCCAGCCTGTCTTTGAAGGCATCGGCCATGGCCACTAACTGTACGTTCTGTTGGGTGCTGAGGGCCTGCACCGCAGCACCCGTACCACGGCCGCCGCAGCCAATGAGCGCGATTTTGATCGTGTTGTCTGAGCCGGAAAAGAAGTTAGCCCGTGAGATCAGTGGAGCGGCCAGGATGCCGCCCGCCAGCATGGACGAGACCTTAACGAACTCTCTTCTGCTGTTGGAGGGGGTGTTTTTTTGATTCAAGATTGCTGCAATTTAACAATGAATAGATGGTTGATAGTTATGCTTTTTTTGTCAGCAGCTTGTCGTAGAACGCTTCTGCGGCTGCTGCATCCGGTTGCTTCAGGGGCCTCATGATCCGGAAGCCGATGAAGGGCGCGTCCGCATTCCACCATTTGCTTTTGGGTATCTGGGGGTCGCGGGCGTTCCATTTGCGGTCGTAGGGGAGGCGGGCTGCGCTGCGCAGCTGGTCTGCGGCGTCGTGAAAACAGCCTCCTTTCAGGGTAAGCGGATCCAGCGTCCATTCCGCAACATTGCCCAGCATGTCATACAATCCCCAGGCATTGGGCTTTAACTGTCGGACCGCATGATATTTATTGTCGCTGTTGCCGCTGTACCAGCCGTATTGAGACAGCTGGGAGGGATCATCACCGAAAGGATAGTCGGTAGTCGATCCGGCCCTGCAAGCATATTCCCATTCGGCCTCTGTAGGCAGCCTGTAGAATATTCCCGTCTTTTTATACAGCCATTTACAATACATAATGGCGCCGTACTGGCTCATGCTGTTGGCGGGGAATCCGCCTGTTTTGCCCATGCCCAGGGTAAAATCGATGTAAGGAGGGCTGGGGCGGGTAATACCGTCCGGTATCGGCGCTTTATCCAGGGCTTCATCCTGAAAGAGAACATATTCTTCATAAGTGACTTCGTGCTCTTCCATCCAAAAAGAGTCGATCTTCCCATTGCCTGGAATGGGGGCCATGACAAAGGAGACGGTTGTGCCGGCTATCTGTTGTGAATATGTCCGGAAAAGAGGTGGTTCGGACGCAAAAGGAGATTTAGCCGCAGGGGAATCTATCTGGGCGATCAATATGCCGGCGAGGCAGGCAAGCATGGTTGGGTTCATGCGCCAATTTACATACTATTCTTGTAGATAATTTCTAAAACCCGGTGAGGATTTGCGGGATATTTTGCCATTTTTCATTTCTGTGACCAGCAGGGCGGCTCCGGGTATCTTACGGATCAGCCGCAAGGACTTGCGCCAGGAAAGGACGCTGCAGGCGGTGGCCAGCCAGTCCGCGTCAGTGCCGTCCGGGGCTATTGCCGTGACATTCCGGCGGCGGGTGAGCCCGATGCCCGTCCTTGGGTCCACGATATGCGAGTAGCGTTTGCCGTTGAACTCTACATATTGATAAATGTCACCTGAGGTGGCTACTGCCATTTCTTTCAGCAGCAGAAAGGAGGGCAGGAGCGTTTCTTTTTCCCCGGGTGCATTGATTCCGATGAGCCAGCCTTTTTTATCGGAAGGGACCTGTCCCAGGACGATCTTACCGCCTGCGTTGACCATTGCTATCGGATAGCCAAGTTGTCGCAAAAGGTCCAACGCAGCCTGCGCCACGAACCCTTTTCCGAGGCCTCCTACATCCAGGCGCATGCCTTCTTTCTCCAACCATATGGAACGGGTGGGTGAGTCCAGATGGAGATAGTGGTAGCCTGTTCTTGCCAGGGCATTGCGAAGGAGGGCTGTGTCGGGGAATTGGTGTGTTCTGCGGGCCTGGCGCCATAGGCGCACGACCGGTCCGACGGTAATATCGTAGCTGCCTTCACTTAGCAGGGCGGCCTGCGCGGATCGCCGCAGGATCTCAAAAAGAGGAGGAGAGACGGGTACCCAGCGATGCTGGCCACTGGTGGCGCTCAGCCTGTTGATCTCGCTGCTGTCGATGTAGTCGCTGAGAATGGTATTCAGCTCTTCAGCCTTTTGGAAGGCCGCAGATGCTGCGGCAGCGGCGGCTGCGGAGTCGGAGCTATAGAGGGTGATCGTAAAAGGAGAGCCCATTTCCGGTCGCTGAAATACATATTTTGTTTGTCCCCGGGCAGGGCTGGTGAGTAGCAGACATATGACAAGTAGTCGGTTCATACGGTAAAGATATGCTACCATGGTATTTCTATGTACTTTTGAAATTGACTAAACAGAATTAAAAGAAGCATATGAAATGCAAATCAATTCTCCTGATTTTCCTCTTATTCGTCGCATTTACGGTTGGGGCACAGCGAAGGCCGTCCAATGGAAAATGGATAACGCTCTTCAACGGCAAGGACCTTAACGACTGGACCGTCAAGATCAAGGGGTATCCTGTGGGTGATAATTTTGCCAATACTTTCCGGGTAGAGAATGGGGTAATGAAAGTGAATTATGATGGATATGATGGCCTTTTCAAAGCGCGGTACGGGCATATCTTCTACAAGAGGAAGTTTTCCGCATATCTGGTAGTAGTGGAATACCGTTTCACGGGCGACCAGATGAAGGACGGTGCTGAGTGGGCTTACCGCAACAGCGGGGTTATGCTGGCCGGACAGACCCCGGAAAGCATGGAGCTGAACCAGGACTTCCCCATTTCCCTGGAAGAGCAATTGCTGGGAGGCAATGGCAAGGATGACCGGCCGACGGCTAATCTGTGCACTCCCGGCACCAATGTGGTGCTACATGACAGCCTGTTTACCCCACATTGTATCAACTCCACGGCAAAGACCTACCATGGCGACCAATGGGTGCATGTGGAAGCGCTCGTTCTTGGAGATTCCATCATTCGACATATCGTGGGCCGCGATACGGTACTTACCTATATGAAGCCACAATACGATGGCAGGGACGAGTACGTCAGGAGGGCAGGATTGCCTGATGGCGGACTTATCTCCGAGGGAACTATTTCGCTGCAAAGTGAAAGCCATCCAGTTGAGTTCAGGAAGGCGGTACTGTTCGACCTGGGGCCTTATTTGAATGATCCTGCGAAGCTGAGGAAGGTGATTGCCCGGTTGCAGAAGAGAAGAGAAAATGTGTCCTTTTGACCATCAGGTGGGTCAGTGGGTTTGTGATCCGGGCTGGTGGTAAGGAGAAGATAAAATTGAAGAAAAAAAAGGTAATTCTGAAGAATGGCGATCCTATAAGGATACTAACTTTTGGATAAGTTATTCCCGATGTTTAGAAATTATCTAAAAACGACCTGTCGCAATCTGGCGAAAAACAGAATACTGGTATTTATCAATCTGGCAGGATTGTCTGTGAGCCTTGCCGCATGCATGCTCATTTTTATCTGGATCCATTACCAGCTGAGCTTCGACAGGACCGTTAGCAACGCGGGCAATATTTATCGCGTATATCCGAAGATATTGGTGAACGGGAACAATTTCACTTCGTCTATGGCGCCTCCGCCGTTGGCGGATCTGTTGAGGAGAGAATTTCCTGAGGTGCTCGCAGCAACGAGGATATGGAAGTACAACAATTTGAATGTCAGCAATGAAGAGAATGGAAGGAAGGACAAAATATTCAATGAGGAGGTATACCAGGCGGATTCTTCTTTCTTTCAAATATTCAATTACAAAATGTTGCAGGGCGACCCCGCCCAGTCAATGACCAAACCATTTACGGTAGTCATAACCAGGTCGACGGCTATAAAATATTTTGGGGAAGCCGCTTTTCGTAAGGGTGAGATCCCTGGTAAGGCCCTTACGCTTACGTTTGGCGGCTGGGGCAAATTCCCCTGCAAAATTACGGGCATTACCGAGGATGTTCCCGGCAATGCCCACTTTCACTACAAGATCATCTTCTCCAACATATCCGACCCATGGAATCAATCGCAGGTGTGGGTAGACAATACTTATTACACCTATATTTTGCTGAGGGATGGGACCGACCCGAAAGCTATTGAAAACAAGATACCAGCCGCGATCAAGTCCTATCTTGATCCACAGCTGGAAAAGAACTTTGGAACCAGCTATGGGGAGCTGAGGGCAAAAGGCAATTATTGGGAATATAAGCTCCAACCGCTGACAAGTATTCACCTGCAGTCAAACTTCGAGCGGGAGCTCGAGCCGGGAGAGAATCTGGAAAGCGTATACCTGCTTGGGGCTGCGGCCGTATTCCTTTTGCTGATGGCCTGTATCAATTATGCCAATCTTTCGACAGCCGGCGCTATAAGGCGCTCAAAGGAGATAGGCGTCCGGAAAACGCTCGGTTCTTCCAAATGGGATCTTACTTGTCTTGTTTTCACCGAGAGCGGTGTCATCGGTGCAATAGCCTGGATCATTGCTGCCTTTCTGATCGCATTGCTGATCCATCCATTCCAGCAGCTGATGAAGGTTCAATTCCCAGCCGGGGTCTTTATGAATAGTCTGAACTGGCTGGTATTTGTGCTGCTGTTTATTGTGGTAAGCGTCCTTGGCGGCATTTTCCCGGCGACGCAGCTCGTCGCCATCAATGTGGTCAAGGCGGTGAAAGGCAATATAAGGCCGGGAAGGAGGATGATGGGCTTTAGAAGCATGCTGGTGATTCTCCAATTCGCTATGTTCATCGGGCTTGTCATATGCCTGCTTGTGGTATACAGACAGCTGAACTACGTTCGTTACAAATCGCCTGGCTTTAGTAAAGAGAATATTGTAGTGATCAGCGACCCTTCCATGGTACTGGGCAAACGAGCGAATGCCTTCATTTCTGAACTTGAAAAGAATGCAAATATCCTGTCGGCAAGCGTCTGCCTTGACTATCCCGGGAGCGGAAATGACAATTTCCCAATTTCAGGAAAGTATGGCGGCCAAACGCATGATCATTTATTGGCCAATTTCAGTGCTGGATATGAATTTCTGAAGACTTTCGGAATTCAGCTGGTGCAGGGCAGGGACTTTGACAGGCAGATGGACAATGACACGCTGAAAAGGATCATCCTGAGTGAAGCTGCAGTGAGGGAACTGGGCTTGTATAAACCCGTAGGAAGCTTTGTCGATACAAAATATCTTAATTCTCTCGACATAAGGAGCACCCGCTATGAAGTGATCGGTGTGGCGAAAGACTTCAATTTCCAATCGTTGCATAAGGCCATTCGGCCCATTGCCGTCTTTCTCAATGCAGAGGGGACATATATATGTGTGAGGATGAGAGGGGGCGACGTTGCTTCGACCCTCGGTGTCATACAAAAAGCCTGGCGATCTTTTGCCCCGAATATGCCATTTGAATTCCATTTCCTCGACGAGACGGTGAACGGCCTGTACAGAACGGAATCCATATTGAGCGACATGTTAACGATCCTGACTACGCTGGTCGTCCTCATAGCTATAATGGGCTTGACAGGTCTTACGGTATTAACCATGCAGCAGCGAACCAAAGAAGTGGGGATCAGGAAAGCCGCGGGAGCGTCGGTGAGCGATATCCTGCTGTTGTTCTCAAAGGACTATATAAAGTTGGGTTGTGTATCCTTCGTAACAGCGGCCCCCATCGCCTTTTTCATCATGACAAGATGGTTGCAGGGATTTGCTTATCGAGCAGCCGTCCCGTGGTGGGTGTTTGTCATCCCGGGTATGGGTGCATTTGCGATCGCCATTGGCACAATATGCGTCCAGGTTATTGGGGTTGCGAGGGCCAATCCTGTGAAAAGTTTGAGGTGAAAAGGGTATTGCTGGACCTGCTGATCTCTTCAGCTGCCAGCGGGGGAAACCTGATCCTGAATGTCGGGCCGACGGCGCGGGGCGAGTTCGACTACCGGGCGAAGAGTGCGCTGGATTCCGAATTGAAGTACGAGCATCGAAAGATAGTGCCTTGGACCTTGAGCTGAGGCTTCGTCATGGATATCTACCTCTGCCTGAAGGCTTACCGCAATGGCGCCATGATCCAGTTGAAACTCAAAAGAGATAAGAAGCGATTTGCAAACCATACAAATTTGAATTATCGGTTCTGTCTCCAATAAGGTAGAATGCGGTAGGAGTGTACGATAAAAATACATATCCTATATTAGGAACTAATTAAACCGGAATTAAAAATGAATTAGAAGAAGGCACTAAAACGATTTTAACATTTTTCCGGAGTAGGGGAAATTTAAGTGAGATGGTCATTCGTCTTTTTTTAGGCCGCCAGCGAAAGGAAATTTTTAAGGGCGCGTCCTCCCAATTCACTATAAGAACCTACTTAGTTTTTGATGTTTTTCCGGGCTGTAGAATATATAGCGGCTGCCAATTTCGTTAGGAACAGAAGCGGGGCTTTCACAGAGCACTGTCACCTGCATTCTCCGGGAAGGCCGGGGATTCATGTGGTTCGGTACGCGGGACGAGCTGAACAGATATGACAGGCCCGGGGAGTGGTTCAATCATTATAGGAGGATCCTTTCGGCCGAGTACATCAACACCCTCATTCAGGATACTTGTGGAAACATCTGGGTGGCATGATCTGTATAAATAAAATTGCCTTGTTTAAATGTGTTGAAATGAAAAGAATTATACAATCCGTACTACTAGTTGACGACAATGACGCAACCAACTATTTGAATCGAATTCTCCTGGAGCAGTGTGCATTTGCCAGACATATCTATACCGCAAGCAATGGACTTGTCGCGCTGGACCATATTTCCGGGAGGAAGCGTGAAAAGAACTATGGGCCGCCCCACCTGATCTTTGTGGATGGCGTCATGCCCCTGCTCGACGGATGGGAGCTCATTGGCGAAATAGAAAGGCAGAAATGGTCAATCAGCTTTGTTCCGATAGTGGTGATGCTTACATCCTGCGGCTGCCCTGAGAAGAAAAAGGAAGCGCTTCAGCACAAATTTGTGCTTGACTACCTGGAAAAGCCGCTCACGGAAGAGATGATTATGGAGGTAAGGAAAAAACTGTTCTATTGGGCGTAACGAGTTAAAACTGTTATTTACCCGCACGTTCAAATCGGAAACACAGAAATTGATCGATGGCTATGTAAAATAAACTAAGGGCCATATGGGCTTGTTATTGCTAATCAAAATTACGGCGACCCTTCATAGGTGATCGCAGAATACCTGCACAATGCTTTTCTATACATCACTACTTTTTCCCAATATCTTTGAGGAAGAAGATCCTGCCTGCCAGCATGTACCAGAGACTGCCAAATAGGGCAGGGAAGTCACGAAGTCTTTGACCTGGAATAAGGAGCGTAGCATGTGTCGGCTCGTGCCGCGTGTCTTTTATGTGTCAGAAATAGGCGAGAAAGCGTAAATAAGCGGAGAAAACAGGGCATATAGAAATAAAAAAAGCCTTGTAATCATTTGATTATCAAGGCTTTAAAAGTGCGCGGGATGAGATTCGAACTCACACGCCTCGCGGCGCTACCACCTCAAAGTAGTGCGTCTACCAATTTCGCCACCCACGCATCACGACCGGTTTCCCGATACGAAATTTTGAAGTGGCTGCAAAACTACGGTTTTCAATTCAATATTTCAAAAGGCCTGGGTGTTTTTTCGCCATTTCCGCCACTCCCCCGGGCCAAACATCACCCCACTCACCCTATCCCCAGTCCCCACCCGTGTCTATTTCTTCAGCACGATCCTGAACGTCGTTCCCTTCCCCGGCTCTGAATACCGGACATACAATTGCCCCTTATGATACTGTTCGATGATCCGCTTCGACAAGCTAAGCCCTAGTCCCCATCCCCTTTTCTTGGTCGTAAATCCCGGCTTAAAAACCTTCTGCAGATTCTTGGCGGCGATCCCCTTTCCCGTATCCGCAACATCGATCAATATCTCCTTTTCATTCTCCTGTATCGTCACCGAGATATTCCCTTTTCCCTCCATCGCGTCCAGCGCATTCTTCAGCAGATTCTCGATCACCCAGTCGAACAAGGGGCCCGAGATCCGGGCATACAGCGTCTCACCCCCTTCACCTGGCCTCACCCCCTCCCGGGGGCGTATCCCCTCCGCAGAGCGTACCCCTTCCCGGCCCCCGATACCCTCACCCGGCCGGCCAGGCCCCTGCAGACTGAACTGTACCTTCCCCGCGGCCCTCTTCCGGATATACTCCATCATATTCCTGACCTGCACAACCAGGTCCTTCTCCTCCAGCTGCGGCTTGCTCCCGATCTTTCCAAATCTGTCCGAGACCAGCTTCAGCCTGTCCACATCTTTCTTGATCTCTACCACCGTCTTCGGATCCAGATCGCTTTCCTTCAACATCTCCACCCATCCCTCCAGGGAAGAGACAGGCGTCCCCAGCTGATGCGCAGTCTCCTTGGCCATACCCGCCCACAGCTGATTCTGCGTGGCTTTATTGCGGATCGTGATCGAATACAGCGTAAAGAAGATGAACAGCGCGACAATGAACAGCTGCACCAGCGGATAGTATCGGACCTCATCCAGCAGCGTCGTATGCCCGTAGTAATAACGGTTGGCGATATAGGGCGTATCCGAAAGCTTCATGATCAGCGGCTGGTTCTCGCCCCTGAACGTCCGAAGCCTTCTATACAAATAGCCCTTATCATGCGCAGCCCTCGACGAATCCAGGTTGATATACCCCGTGATGCTGTCTCGCTCATCGGTTTCGATTATCGGAATGGACTGCTGCCCGTTGCGGATATAATTTGGAAGGGTCATATCCATTCCCGGATTGCGAAGCACAGCCTTGCTGGCCTCGACCCAAAGCTCCACTTTCTGTCGTTCATCCGCGGCAATCTTCCTCGCCAGATACTGTGAATAAAAGATGGTAGCGCTCACAATAACGATCGCAACAAGGGCGAGAAGTGACCTCCAGTTAAGCATTGACCGAATCATGGACCGAATTTATGCCTATTCCCTTATTTTTGGGCTCATGACGCCAACAATAGCTGTTGTTATCCTCAACTGGAACGGACGTAAATACCTGCAACGATTTCTACCCTTTGTCACGGCAAGCGCCGGTGCTGGCGTCGAGGTCATTGTTGCGGACAACGCATCCACAGACGATTCCATCGCCTTCGTACAGGGCAGCTATCCCGGCGTACGGATCATCCGGCTGGACTACAATCTGGGTTTCGCCGGCGGTTACAACGAGGCGTTGCGACAGGTCAAAAGCGACTACTATGTACTGTTGAACTCCGACGTCGAAGTCGCACCGGGCTGGATCGAACCCGTCATCGAGCTCATGGAATGCAACCCGTCCATCGGCGCCTGCCAGCCGAAGATCCGCATGTATACAGAGCGCGAGTCCTTTGAATATGCCGGTGCGGCGGGAGGATGGCTCGATCACCTGGGTTATCCGTTCGCAAAAGGACGCATATTCGACGTCTGCGAGAAAGACAACGGCCAGTACGACAAAGCCGAGCCCATCTTCTGGGCCAGCGGCGCCGCGATGTTCATCAGGGCCCGTCTCTACCACGAGCTCGGCGGACTGGATAACTATTTCTTCGCCCACCAGGAAGAGATCGACCTCTGCTGGCGCCTTCAGCTCGCGGGCTACAAGGTTTATAGCTGTCCCCGATCGACTGTCTTCCACGTGGGGGGAGGCACCCTGCCCAAGGGCAACGAACGCAAGGTCAAGCTCAATTTCAGAAACAATCTCATCATGATGGCCAAGAACCTGCCCCCGGAACAGGCCCTCTGGAAACTCCCCCTTCGCTTCGTATTGGATTCCATATCCGCCTGGAAATCATTGTTTGCAGGAGAGGCGGTCTACTTCTGGGCCATCCTGGCGGCCCACCTGGCCTTCCTGAAATGGGCCCTCCTGCACCAAAAGAAAAGCGTTTTCCCCAAAAAAAGACGCGCGGCTCTATCGGGCTGGTATTCGGGGAGCGTTGTCTGGCAATACTTTGTAAGAGGAAAGAAAACTTTTACCGAAATTGTCAGGCGGAGAGGGTGATTTTTTCAACTGAATCCCTACCTTTGCAAAGCAATTAAATCGTTATGGATCAACAACTAGATCAACCTATAGAGTTAAAAGACCCGAAATTAAAGGACTTTGCCAACAGTTGGGTCGATTCTTCCGTATTCCTGTTCTATCTCCAGGTATTCTGTATGATCGCATTACTTATTGGCGGTTCTTATGGTTTGTACACGCACCGTTACAAGGGCAAGCCCCAGGTTAACGTCCCCGGCAACACGCTGTACACTCCTCAGTACAAATAGTTTAAAAAAAATTTTGCAGAAATTATACTTTCCCTATCTTCGCACCCCCAATATAAGAATTGCAGTGGCGAAGGGTGTAAAAAAGGGGCGACAAGTACAGTTCTTTCTATAAAATTTTCAATGCGGAAGTAGCTCAGTTGGTAGAGCGCAACCTTGCCAAGGTTGAGGTCGCGGGTTCGAGCCTCGTCTTCCGCTCAAGAACCCGACCGGGTAACCACCGATCAGGTAAACCCTGATCGGACATCAAATTCGGTCGGACATAAAAGATTCCATCGGTCACAACTGGTGGAATTTTTTGTTTAGGCTTATCTTTGATAAGTCGCACGATTCAAGGCCAGATCTTACTGCGAGACAACGTTACCGAGGTGGCGGAACTGGTAGACGCGCCGGACTTAAAATCCTGTTCGCAGCAATGTGAGTACGGGTTCGATTCCCGTCCTCGGTACACACGGGAATTTTCAAGCAAACCTTGAGAGTTCCCGTTTTCATTTTCCTTACAACTTTCTGATGTACAACTCGCCTGAGTTTCCCGAGTTTAATCTCATTAAACTAAAAAGTTATCCGATGGAATATAAAACCAATTTTATCGCATCAAAACGTTTTTACAGCCTGTTGCCGAGTACATGGAATTTTCCGAAGGTAGACTCCATTTTTATCTATTTAAGAATGGATTTTTCTTCAGACGTTGGTAGCAAAAAATATCGCAATGAAAAATTATTTCTGTGGGTTAATGGTGCTCTGGTAGGCGAAATAGACCCATTACCCATCGGGGTGGGACAACTTTGCCCATACGTAATTAGATCAATGTAAAATAGCCTTACACCTTACACCTTACACCTGCTGCATTTTGCTATTCATCAGAAATTCTTCGAGATTACCGGGCGAGATCGTAGCCGTTTTCGCAGCAGGATAATTCTCAGTAAAGGTTTGCGAAAACCGGACACGTTCTTTCGGATTCCATTTTATTTCATAGGCGGTCATATCATCCTCAATTTCTTCAATCAAGTCGATCTCCTGTTGCTGTGTTGTACGCCAAAAAAACTGTTTGACATCCTTTCCCCAATAACGCAAAAACTTCATGCGTTCAGCTATGACAAAATTCTCCCATAGGGCACCTACGTCGGTTCTGGTCTGCAACGACTTGAAATTGCTGATAACAGCATTGCGAACGCCGCAGTCATAGAAATAAACTTTCTTTCCTTTTTTGATCTCATTGCGGACGTTCCGGCTCATGGCAGGCAAACGAAACACGACAAAGGCCTTCTCCAGGAGATCAATATAACGATCAATGGTCTTACCGTCCGTACCAACCGTTTGCGCTAATTCGTGATAATTCACTTCACTACCTATCTGCAGAGCCAGCGCTTTCAGCAGTTTTTCAAGTAATGCGGGCTTCTTGATCTGCTCCAATATCAGCAGATCCTTATACAAATAGCTTTCCGCCAGCAGTTTCAATAGTTCTTTTTCTTCTCCTTGTTTCGTAACAATTTCAGGGTAATACCCATAGAGCAGGCGATGTTCGATCAGTCTTTTTTCCGTCAGTAAACCGTGATGTTGCACCATCTCACCGAAACTCAAGGGGAAGAGCATATATTCGTACTTTCGTCCTGTTAACGGTTCGTTGACTTGGCTGGATAGTTCAAAAGCCGAAGAGCCTGTAGCAATCACCTGAACGTCTTTTATTTGGTCTGTAAAAAGTTTCAGCGTTAACCCGATATTTGGGATACGTTGTGCCTCGTCAATAAAAACTACTTTCTTATTCCCAATAATGGCTTTCAGTTTCGTCGATGTCGTATTGGAGAGCGTTTCCCGCACGTCAGCTTCGTCGCCATTCATATAGTAATGATCCAAATTCCCCAGCATTGTTTCGACAAGGGTGGATTTCCCGCATTGACGTGGGCCGAAAAGCAAAATGGCTTTACCTTTAAAAAGCCTTTTTTGCAGAGCGTCTTGCAGGGTTCGAACTATCATATTTTAGGTTTTAACTCCGTCAAAATTATAATTATTTTGGATTATAAACCTAGAATATCATAATAATTTCGGAATCGGAAGAAGAAAATACAAATAATTATTCTGTAAATCAATGAAATAGGCCTTTCGGACTGAAGAAAAATCATAAATTTATCCAAAAGAGCAAAAACAGTGACCGAAACAGTGACCAATCCAGGGACTAAATTGGCGAAATGGCCAAATCGTAACTTAATAATAATCAAGGACTAAGGCGACCGAAAAAGTGCCAAGAGAAATTCGAATCTCATCCCGCGCACTGGAAATTGGCCCTGGACTTTGCTCCGGGGCTTTTGTTTTTGTGCCGGAGAAAGGTTGACCGTTGGGTTGCGCACGCCGCCCGTAGCGAACATCCAGTGTTGCAATTCCGGACAGTAGGGGGATGGAGATGGTTCGCCAACTTTCAAGCAATCAATTGGTTATATAAATGGTATCGCTTTAGTGGTGGGGGTAGGGGATAAATTCACCACTCATGCTCAGAAACTATTTCCGCGTCGCCTGGCGAGGGTTGTTGAACAACAAGGCGTTCTCCTTTATCAATATATTCGGACTGGGGCTTGGTATGGCCTGCAGCCTTCTTATCGTGCTTTGGGTCGCGGATGAGCTGGGTATGGACAGCTGGCATAAGGATGTGAACCGTATCTACATGCTCTATGAAACCGAGCTGATCGATGGGAAACGCGTGGGAGGTTATTGGACTCCGGGGCTTCTTGTGCAAGAGCTGAAGCGGAAGATACCCGAGGTGGAGTACGGCAGTGCCATCATGGAGGACGATCGGACCAATTTCGAGGTGGGGAACAAGAAGATGAAGATGGACGGCATCGACGCGGATAGCGACTATTTCAAGATGTTCAGCTACCCGCTATTGGAGGGAAGCGCGAAGTCGGCGCTGAACACTCCGGGGGCCATCGCCATTTCGGACAAGATGGCCCGTATCTTCTTCGGCAGCGCCCACTCGGCTATCGGGGAGACCATCCGTTGCGAGAACCGGCGCAACTATACCGTCACCGCGGTCTTTGCCGATGTTGCCGACAACAGCTCGCTCAAATTCGACTTTGTGATCAACTGGATGGCTCATCTCGAAGAAAATGCCTGGCTGAAGAACTGGGATAATAATAGTCCCAGCACCGCCGTCATGCTGAAGCCGGGGACGGATCCGGAACGGGTGGTCAGGAAGCTGGACCATTTCCTGGACGCCTATAATCACAGTTTTACGGCCGGATTTCGGCTGGATCTGAATATGCAGCCTTTCAGGCAGGTGTACCTGCATAGCCATTTTGTCGATGGCAAACCGGCCGGCGGCCGGATCGAATATGTCCGGCTCTTTAGCCTTGTGGCGGCGTTCATCTTATTTATCGCCTGCATCAATTTTATGAACCTGACTACGGCGCGCAGCGGGCGCCGCGCGAAGGAGATCGGTATCCGCAAGGTGTCGGGGGCAGTACGCGGTTCGCTTACGCGGCAATTTTTGATCGAAGCGATCGTTCTGACGACCGTAGCCGCCGTCGTTGCGCTGCTGATCGTCTCGTCCGTCCTGCCATTTTTCAATCAGCTGACGACCAAGTCTCTTCAGCTGCCTATATCCTCTCCGAAGTTTTACGCCGGTCTGATCGTGCTAGTGGTTGTTACGGGTACCCTTGCGGGTCTCTATCCCTCGCTCTTTCTGGCGGGCCTGCAGCCGGTGCGCGTCCTGAAAGGGGCGCTCAAATTTACCGGCGGGATCGTCTTTTTCCGCAAGGGGCTTGTCGTCTTCCAGTTCGTCCTGTCCATCATGCTCATCATCGGAACGATCGTTGTCGCCCGACAGATCAATTATGTCCAGACCGCCGATATCGGCTACAACCGGAGCAATCTTATTTATATGCCGATAGAAGGAGAGCTGGGGGGGAAATTTGACGTCTTCCGCGAACAGGCGACCCGTCTGCCCGGCGTGAAGATGGTCTCGTCCATCCAGGACCGTCCCGTCCATATCGGCCGCGATATTACGGGCAGCCTCGAATGGTCCGGCAAGATCCCCGGCAGCAATGCGCAGTTTACGGTCACGGCCGCCGGTTATGACTTCGTTGCGGCTATGCATCTGCAGCTCGTGGACGGCCGCGATTTTTCCCGGGACTTTCCTACCGATACCGTCAACTACCTGGTCAACGAGGAGGCTGCCGCTATTTTTAACTATAAGAACCCCGTGGGGCAGCCGCTGGAGCTGTGGGGACAGAAAGGTCATATAATCGGCGTGTTAAAGAATTTTCATCTCACCAGTCTGCATGAGCCGATACACCCGCTCGTTGTCCGCATGTACAAGCCGACCTGGGGCAATGCGCTTGTGCGTGTCGATCCCCGGTATACGCAGCGGGTGCTGACGGGTTTGTCGAAGATATCTTCGGACCTGAATCCGCAGTTCCCCTTTACTTATTTCTTCGCGGATGAAGAGTACCGGAAGATGTACGACAGCGATGTGATCGTGGGCCGGCTGTCGAATTGTTTTGCGGCGCTTGCTATTTTCATTTCCTGTATGGGGCTGCTGGGGCTGGCTATGTTCACCGCTGAACAGCGCAGAAAGGAAATCGGGATCCGCAAGGTGCTCGGCGCGAATGTCCTTTCGCTGCTGAAGCTGCTTTCGGGGGAATTCATGGGGCTCGTACTCATCGCCCTCGTTATTGCCTCTCCTTTAGCCTGGTGGGTCATGCAGGTGTGGTTGCGCGACTACGCTTACAGGACACCTATAGAGTGGTGGATATTTGGTCTCGCCGGGGCACTGGCGCTGCTGATCGCGTTACTAACCGTTAGTTTCCAATCGATCAGGGCGGCGTTGGCCAACCCGGTAAAGAGCCTGAGGGCTGACGGTTGACACGACCCCGGGGTCTTGTTTGACATTTGTGGAAAAATATCTTCGCGTCTTAATAAAGATTTAATGAATTTTAGACTGCAACCCACAGGCAGTCTCGTTAATTTAGTGGGGTGTCTCACCTGATCTCCTATTGCCCGACCTTATTCGTTTAATCCCGCTCTGCTGATTCTACCCCGATAACTATTCTACCCACTAAATCACCTAAACCCGATAACATTGAAAGCCATTTGCGCATTCGTGCTGCTTAGCCTATTGTCTATGGCGGCAGTAAGTCAAACAGTAACCCTTATCCCAGGACTCAACAAGACGGGGATCAAATATCTCAAAGGATCAAATAGTCTCACTCCCTGTATCATATGGACTCCCGACGACTGGGATCCGAACAGCAGCAAGAAATACCCGGTAATTATAGCCTATCACGGCGCTGAGGCGGCCGTTTATCCGCCAGGAGCGACGACGCCGGCGGATACCAGCATTCTGCAGGGCAACGGGATATTGCTTTCTCTTACCAATGGGGAGAAGGCGCAGACCGTATATGGCGGACAAACCGTCAAATTCATCGTGGTAGCTCCGCAGGCCAGTAGCTACAGCGCGGATACGAGCTGGCTCAACCCGAACATCAATGATCTGACGAAGCGGTTGTTGGTGGGCGTTGGAGGAGTGGTCAAGATGGACAGCACCCGCATTTATCTGACCAGCTATTCGGCCGGCGGGAAGGCTTGTCTCGGGGGCACCTGTCTGAGCACTGCGGACAGCATCTATAGCAGGATGGTCACGGCGGTCGTTCCGATGTCGCCTGCCACGCAGGACGTGAATTTCGGAAAGCTGTACCTGGCGGCGACGCGCAGTATCCATTTTTTGGGTTTTGCGGGAGGGACCGATCCGACGTATATCGCCCAGATGCAGCGTGTACAGGATACCATACAGCGGCGGAACAATACGCTGTTCCCGATCGCCGACGTCATACCGGGCAATGGCCATTGCTGCTGGGATCAATACTGGGATACGGCGTTTGCGGTCCCGGGTTTCGGTAAAAATATTTACCAGTGGCTGCTGCTATGGCAGAATGGAACGGCCAATAATCCGCCTGTGGTATCGGCGGGGTCCAACCAGGTCGTGACCCTGCCTGTCAGCACTACCCTGCTGAATGGTACGGTTACCCCGGGGACGAATAGTGTGAGCTCATCGGTGTGGACGCAGACCAGCGGACCGAATGCCGCGGTTATCAGCACCCAGAGCTCGCCGGTCACGTCAGTAAGCGGGTTGGTGAAAGGGACCTATATGTTTCAGCTGACGACGACGGACAGCATGGGGCTTACGGCTTTTTCCGCCACCCAGGTCTCCGTGCAGGTGACGACGCCGCCGACGGTCAATGCGGGCGGGGCGCTCAGCATCATTCTGCCGGTCGACTCCATCCTGCTGACGGGTACGGTCAACAAGGGTACTGGCGGTCCGGTGGTCTCGACCTCCTGGACGCAGGGAAGCGGCCCGAACGCTGCCGTCATCGCTACGCCGAGCCAGCTGTCGACGAGGATAAGGGGGCTGATCGCCGGCATCTATGTCTTCCGGCTGTCTGCAAGGGACAGCATCGGAAATTTGAGTACGGACAGCGCGATGGTCACGGTGTATGCGGCAAACGGGAATACCGTCAACGTGAGGTTGTATGCCGGCAGCAACCCGTACAAAAATTCTTTATGGAACAACTGGAATGTGGGTTCCGGTGTTGTCAACAACAGTAACTCGGGCGTCCTGAAGTATTCCAATGGAACGCCGAGCGGGATCAGTGCGATACTTAGTTTCCAGGACGCCATGGGAGACAACGGGGCGGCCTATACGAAGAATGCGGCGATGTGTCCCGACACCGTTCTGCGTTATACGAGCTATACTTCCTCTTCGAGGACGCTGACCATACAGGGGTTGAGCAACAGCGCCAAATATAATATAGAGCTCTATGCCAGCAGGCAGCGGACCGATGGGCAGAAGACTGTCTTTGCTATTGGGAGCCAGTCGGTCACTATCCTGACGGACAACAATTCCACCAACGCGGCCAAATTCTCCAATATCAGCCCTTCCGGGGGTCAGGTCGTAATAACCATCAATAAGACGGTCAACTACAGCTATCTGAACGGCTTCAAGATAACCGCTATCGTCAATAGTGCACCCGTTGTCACGGCGGGAACGAACCAGTCGATCCAGCTGCCGGCGAGCTCGGTAACCCTGACGGGCAGCGCCGTGCCTGCTGGGGGCAATACGATCAGCACCTATGCGTGGACGCAGGTCAGTGGGCCGGCTACTTATACTATTGTTACTCCGAATGCTGCCTCTACCATGGTTACAGGGTTGGTGCAGGGCGTATATGTCTTCCAGCTGACGGCGACGGACAACGCGGGTACGAGCGGCAGCGCCACGGTACAGGTGACGGTGGTGGCTCCTGTGCAGGTTCCGCTGGTCCCTCCGACGGTCCACGCCTCCGCTGATCAGACCATCAGCCTGCCGGTGTCGTCCGTGACGTTGTCACAGACCAATGACAGCAATATCCTCAGCTACACCTGGAGCAAGGTCTATTCTCCCGGTCAGCTGAAGAAGAATATTGGAGTGATCGGGTCGTCCACTTCGGCATCCACGGGTTTGCCGACCTGGGATAGCGGCTATGTCAGGAGGACGCAGAAATACTATTCCGACCTGGGGCTGATCGATACAGTTTATAACATATCGATCCCGGGTTATAATGTTTACCAGGGCATGCCTACGGGTTATGTACCTCCGGCCAACCGGTCGTTGCCGGCCCCGGAAGACAATATCACGACTATCCTGGCGAAGTCTAATGTGGGTACGGTGATCGTCAATTTCCCCTCCAATGGGTATGACACTATTCCCATCAAAGAAGTGCTATTCTGTCTCCGGACGATCTACAATACGGCGGTCGCCGCGGGCAAGACCTGCTTTATCACCACGTCGCAGCCGCGCCCGGCATTCGATGCTCCTGCGGAAGACAGCCTGCTGATCATCAAGGATTCCATTCTCGCGGAATTCGGGTCTCATGCCATCAATTTCTACGATGGGATGGTAGACCCAGGAACTAAGACTACGCAGGCGATCTATGCGCAGTCCGACGGGATCCATTTCAATTCGCTGGGACACGAACGTCTGTTCGAAAAAGTAATTGCGGCCAATATGGTTGGAAGCTTTGGTTCTTCCCCGGCGGTGATCGCGAGTCCGTCGTCCGGGTCGACCCTCGTAACGGGTCTGACCAGGGGGGGGCATAAATTCCAGGTGGCGGTAGTGAATTCCGCGTTGCTCAGCGGCAGCTCGATCACGCAGGTGACCGTCAATGCCAGTTATCTTTCCCCGATGGTCAATGCGGGGCCGGATCAGGTAGTGCCTTTCCCTGGCAATTCCACGGTGCTGCAGGGACAGGATAGCGCGGGCAGTTCGGGGATAGTGGCAACGGCGTGGATGCAGGTTTCCGGGCCTTCGCAGGCGGTCTTCGGCGCTGCTGATTCTCTTATGACCTCTGTCAGTGGTCTGGCGCAGGGCGTCTATCAGTTGGTGCTTTCGGTCACCGACAGCCTGGGAACTGTTGTAAATGATACGGTCAAGGTCACGGTCGAAGGGCCTCGCCTGCCCAGGATCGACGCCGGCAGCAATCAGACGATCGCCTACCCTGCCAGCTCGGTGGTGCTTAACGGGAAAGACACGGTCGGTTCGGGTCCCATTCTGTCCACGTACTGGCGTGAGCTGAGCGGTCCCGGTGTGGCCACGATCTTGATGCCGGACAGTCTTCGAACGACTGTCACGGGCCTGGTGCCGGGCACCTATGTCTTCCAGCTGGCACTTCTGGACAGCCTGGGTTTTGCCGATAGCGCGTCGACGCAGGTGACGCTTCTGCCGGCGGCTCCTCCGGTGGTCAATGCGGGAAAAGACAGGGCTGATACGCTTCCTCAGAATTCGCTGTTGCTGACGGGCTCGGTCACGGCGGGCAGCAGTCCGATCGTTGCCACCGTCTGGGCGCAGCTGTCGGGCCCCAATAGTGCCGGCATATCAGCCCCGGCGAATGTGAGCACTACGATCAGCAATTTGGTGGTAGGCACCTATCTGTTGAGTCTTACTGCTACGGATAGTCTCGGAACGACGGTCGCTGACAGTGTGTACGTGGTGGTAAGCCCTGTTCCGCCTCCGTCCCTGATCAATGTGCGGATCTATGGCGGCGACAATCCCTTCAAGAACACTGCGTGGAATAACTGGAATGTGGGGACAGGGGCGCGTAGCAATATGAACTCGACGGCCTTTAAATATGCCGACGGTACCGTTAGCCCGGTCACTGCGGTGCTGAGCGCGCAGGACAATGTATCGGACAATGGCTCGCCGTACAAGCCGACCGCCACCATGTGCCCGGATACCGTACTGCGCTATTGCAGCTATTCCTCTGTCTCGAGGACGCTGGCCATCAACGGGCTGAATAACACCCATATCTATAACGTATCCCTGTATGCGAGCAGGCTAAGGACGGATGGACAGCGGACGAAGTTCACGATCGGAAGCACTACGATCACTATATTGACGGATGGTAATGCAACCAGTCCGGCGAACTTTACGAATGTCGCTCCTTCTTCAGCAGGAAGCATTGTTGTAACGATCGCCAACATGACAAACTATTCTTATCTGAACGGCTTTACGATAAAGGATGTCACGAGCGGTCAGTCGGCGAGTGTAGTGCAGCAGTCGACCAATGCGGTGAGCATGCGGTTTGGGCAGGACAGTGTTGATATCGCGACTATCAATGTATTCCCCAACCCGGTGAGGGATCATTTCACGCTGGTGAATCCGGGACGGCGTGTGTTGAAGGTGCAGGTATTCGATCTCAATGGCAGGCCAGTGGTGAATGCCAGGATTGCGGCGTTTGAGACGGATGTCCCGATGGGAGGGGTTGCACAGGGGTATTATATCGTCGTTGCGACGGATGAGCAATCGGGGGTTGTGTTCCGAAAGAAGATATTGAAGCTGTAGGGCGGACTAGTGGTCCCGGACCTCCTGTGGCCGTTGGTCGGCTGGTTTTTTGGGGGAGACCGGTTTGGGTGGGACTGCTTTGGGGTAAGGGCCGAGGTGGAGGGATGGGGGGCAGATCGGCGCGCCGGCCGATGATTTGGGAGTGGCAGAGTTATTGTGGAGGATTATAATATGAAGAGTGTTTTTCCAACCTTTATCTTTCTTGTGATCGCCGGCATTGGCTTTGCTGTGGTCTATGCCGCTACGGGCGCCGACTATAACAGCGCTTACAAAAATGTCCTGATCGCCGGCGTGCTGCTGGTGGCGCTGGCTGTCGCTTCCTCGATCAAGATCGCCAATCCCTGGGAAAAGGCTGTTGTACTTCGTCTGGGTAAATTCCAGTCATTAAAGGGACCGGGACTGTTCTTTATAATTCCTATTATCAATTCGATCGCCTATTGGATCGATACGAGGATAATCACTACCACTTTTAAGGCTGAGAAGACGCTGACCCGGGACACGGTGCCGGTGGATGTGGACGCGGTCCTGTTCTGGAAAGTAACTGACTCCCAAAAAGCTGCATTGGAGGTGGCTGATTATCAATCTGCAATTAGCTGGGCATCGCAGACGGCGCTGCGGGATGTCATCGGGAAGACCTTGCTGGCGGATATGCTGGAAGGAAGAGATAAGATAAGCGATCTGCTTCGGAACATCATCGATGACAGGACGGAGCCATGGGGCATCAGGGTGGATTCGGTGGAGGTAAAGGACGTGCTGATCCCTTCGGGGCTTCAGGATGCAATGTCTATGCAAGCCCAGGCAGAGAGAGAACGCCAGGCCAGGGTGATCCTTGGGGATTCAGAACGGCAGGTGGCGGCAAAGTTCGAGGAGGCGGCCCGGACCTACCGTGATGATCCTGTGGCCCTGCATTTAAGGGCTATGAATATGCTTTATGAGGGGTTGAAGCAAAATGCGAAGATCGTGATCGTTCCCAGTAGCGCCATCGAATCTATGCAGCTTGGCGGACTGTCGGGGCTGACTGCGCTGACCGGGGTCCCGGCGGCGCGTAAACCGCAGGCGGATGGCGGTCGGACGGGTGATAGCGGTCGGACGGGTGACAGTGAGTGATGTTATTTTCCGGGAGATTTACGGATGAAGATGACGGCCATCAGGGCGCCGAGGAAGGCGAGCGTGGCGGCGCAGCGCATGATCCTGCTGTAGGTTTCGATGAAGCCTTTGCGGTAGGTCTGTCTGGCTGTTGCGGCTGACGAGGGATCGAGGCTTGCGGGTGGTTTGGCGTTGCCTAAGTTAGCCGTTTGTTTGAGGATGGCCGGCCGGTCGGGGAAGCCTTGCGGAAGCTGTTTTTGCATGGCGGTGGAGAAAAAGACGACGGCGAGGGCGCCGAAGACGGCGTTGGCGAATACGTTGGCGATGCGGCTGACGGCGTTGTTGATGCCGGAGGCGGTGCCGGAAAATTCGTCGTTGACGGATCTCATGACGGTGGTGGTGAGGGGGGCGACGGTGAAGGACATGCCGAGGCCGAAGAGGAGGATGCCGGGGAGGAAAGTGGTCATATAGTCTGATGCTCCTTTGGTCTGTCCGACGAAGGACAGGGCCAGCAGGCCGACGCCGGCGGCAGTGGGGCCGAGGATCAGGAGGAGTCGGGGGCCGAATTTGTCGGCGAGGGTTCCGGCGGGACGGGCGATGGTGATCATCAGGATGGTGAAGGGCAGGAAGGTGAGTCCGGATTGCAGCTGGGTATAGCCCTGGGCCTGGATCATGTTGAGCGAGAGGAAGAGCATTCCTGTGCCGAGGCCGGCGTAGAGGAAGAGGGTGAGGAGGTTGGCGCCGGAGAAATTGCTGTTGGCGAAGAGATGCAGCGGCATCATGGGTGCGGAGCTTTTCTTTTCGATGACGATGAACGCGATCAGCAGTGCGAGGCCTGCGATGAGGGTGAGCAGGACCTGCCAGCTGTCGAAGCCGAGCGCGGGCATGCGGAGGAAGCCGAAGGTGAGGCAGGCGAGGCCGAGGGCGATGGTGGTGACGCCGGGGACGTCGATTGGGGAGGCGGGGGTGTCGCTGCGGCTTTCGGCGACCTTGTTACGGAGGATGAGCAGGGCGCCCAGTCCGATGGGGAGGTTGATAAAGAAAATATAGCGCCAGAGGCCGGCGTCGGCAAGTGCGCCGCCGAGGATGGGACCGCCGATGGTGACGACGGTAGTGAAGGCCGACCAGGTGCCGATGGCTTTGCCCCGTTGGTTCTCGTCGATGGAGGAGGAAAGGAGAGACAGGCTGCCGGGGATCATCAGGGCACCGCCGATGCCCTGGATCATGCGGAAGGCGATGAGGTAGACCACGTCGGGCGCGAGGCCGCAGGCGGCTGAGCCGAGGATGAAGATAAGGATACCGGTCATGAATACCTTTTTCCGGCCGAGGCGGTCGCCGAGTGAGCCGCCGACAAGGATCAGGGCGGCGAGTATGAGCAGGTAGGCGTTGAGTATCCAGAAGAGGTCGGGACCGGATGCGTTGAGGTTCTTTTGCAGCGAGGGCAGGACGACGTTGAGGGCAGTGCCATCGATGAACGCCATCGCGGAGGCCATGATAGTTGCGGTCATGACCCATTTGCCTGCGGAGCTGCCGAGCGGTACTGTTGGCATAAAGAAAAGGTTGGTTAAAGTTAGGTAAATGAGGGAAAAAAATGGTTTATTTGGGGCCATGCAACAATCGATCCTTATCGTGGAAGACGAGCTGGTGGTGGCCGGCGATATCCGGCTGACGTTGGAAAGGGCTGGCTATACTGTCTGTGGTGTAGCGCGGTCGTATCATTCTGCGATGGAGATCATATCGGGTACGCCACCGGGATTGGTGCTGCTGGATATTTTTCTAAAAGGGGAGCTGACGGGAATCGATCTGGCGGGTGAGCTAAATAAGCGGGATATTCCTTTTGTCTATCTTTCTGCGAACTGTAATACGGGTGTCCTTGAGATGGCGAAGGTGACGCAGCCTTCCGGCTTTATCGTGAAACCCTTCCGGGAGAAGGACCTGCTGGTGACCCTGGATATAGCCAGGTACCGGCATGATCTCAAGAAAAAAATGATGGGGAGCGATGAGGGCGCAGGGGCGCCGGCGAGGAAGCGTGCCGCGGGAGGGGCGTCTACTGCAGCCGGTGCAGGTGTGGGTTCGCGTCAGCCTGATGGTCTTCCGGGGCTGAATGGGATCATCGGCAGCAGTCCAGGGATGCTGCGGGTATTCGAGCTTGTGAAAGAGGTGGGGCCGATGGATACTTCGGTGCTGGTATTGGGGGAAAGCGGTACGGGTAAGGAGGGGATCGCGAATTGTATCCATGAGCTTTCCGGCCGGAGGAAGAACCCGCTGGTGAAGCTGAACTGTGCGGCTTTGCCACCTAATCTTATCGAGTCTGAGCTGTTCGGGCATGAGAAGGGGGCGTTCACGGGGGCATATGACAGGCGGATCGGGAAGTTCGAGCAGGCTAACGGGGGTACGCTTTTCCTGGATGAGATCGGGGAGATGCAGCCGTCGGCGCAGGTGAAGCTGCTGCGGGTGCTGCAGGAGCGGGAGATCGAGCGCATTGGGGGGAGGGAAACGATCAAGGTCGATGTCCGTATCATAGCGGCTACCAATATCAACCTGGAGAAGGCGGTTGCTGAGGGTAGATTCAGGCTCGACCTCTATTATCGGCTGAATGTTTTCCCGGTGATCCTGCCCGCGTTGCGCGAAAGGAAGGAGGATGTGCCTTTACTGGTCAATCATTTTATAAAGATGTATGCGAAGAAGGCGAACCGGCCGACGGAGGGTATCTCGGGTGAGGCGCTGGCGAAGCTGATGGAATATTCGTGGCCGGGGAATGTGCGGGAGCTGCAGAATCTGATCGAGCGAAGCGTGCTGATGAGCAGTGAGCCGATATTGCGGAACCTGTCGTTCATCGGCGCCCCTCCCAGGGAGGGGGGGATAGCGGGGTCCGGGGGTGGGATGGTGAGCGCGGGTGGGCCGGTAAATGTCGGTGGGGCGGTGAATGCAGGTGGGCAGGTGAAGACGATCGCGGAGATGGAGCGGGAGCATATCCTTTCGGTGCTGAAGACGTGTAGGGGGAGGATTTCGGGGGCGGGAGGTGCGGCTGAGCTGTTGAACCTGCCGGCGTCGACGCTGAAGTCGAAGATGAAGAAGCTGGGGATCGAGAAGATCTATAAGGGTTAGTGTTTAGGGAAGGGGAAAAATGCAAAATATTTTATAAATAAATGAATATTCACTTATCTTTGATGAATGAAGGGACTGTTTGGAGGGGACGGGTGAAGGGACCCGGAAGGTGGTGAAAGGAGAATTAAACTTAATTATGCGGGTAAGGGATGAAAACAAGGTGGACGCAATTCTGCAGCAGGCGCTGAAGATGGTTGTGGACGAGGGTTTTGACGGGTTGAGCATGCAGAAGCTGGCCAAGGCGGCGGGGGTGTCTCCGGCGACGATCTATATCTATTTCAAGGACCGGGATGATCTTTTGGTGCAGCTGTATCAGCTGGAGGTTGACAAGTATTTTGATTATGTGCTGGAGGGGTTCGATCCGGATTGGAATTTTGCGACGGGTTTGTCGGTGCAGTGGAAGCGGAGGGCGCAGTATATCATTGACAACCCGGATAAGGCCCATTTTATGGAGCATTTTTCTTTTACGCCTTTGAACGATAAGGTGGTGCTGACGCACCGGTCGAAGTTTGTGGATATAATGCACCGATTCATAACCAGGGCGATCGAGAATAAGGAGCTGGTGAGGATGCCGTTGGAGGTATACTGGTCGGTGGCTTTTGCGCCGTTGTACAATCTGGTGAAGTGGCATAAGGCGGGGAAAAATATGGCGGGGCAGAAATTTGTGCTGACCGATGAGATGCTGGAACAGACGCTGGGGCTGGTGTTGAAGGCGTTGAGGCCGTAAGGGGAGGATTTGGAAGAGGATTTTTTTTGGGGCATATAATAAATGAATGTTCATTTAAAATTTATACTTATGAGTACGGATATTAAGAATGGGATGGAGCCGTCGATGGGCAGTGAAGTGCGGGAGAAAGAAAGGGTTTTCAGCCGGTATCAGGTCTTTGTGATCGTCATCGTATCGCTGTTACAGTTCACGGTCATTTTGGATTTTATTGTGATGGCGCCGCTGGGGGCGCAGCTGATCCGCATTCTGAAGATCACGCCTTCGCAGTTCGGATGGGTGGTGTCGGCGTACGCTTTCAGCGCGGGGATAGCCGGGATACTGGCGGCGGGATTTGCCGACCGGTTCGACCGGAAGAAGATGCTGCTGTTCTTTTATTCGGGGTTTATTGTTGGGACATTGCTCTGCGGGATAGCGCCGGACTATCAGTTGCTGCTGCTTGCCAGAGTGGTGACGGGTTTGTTCGGGGGGGTACTGTTCTCAATAAATATGGCGATCGTGGCTGATCTGTTCCCGCTGGAGACGAGGGGTCGGGTGATGGGATTTGTGCAGATGGCCTTTGCCGTTAGTCAGGTGGCGGGCATACCGGTGGGGCTTTTTCTCGCAGGGAAGTATGGGTGGCATATGCCTTTTTTGATGATCGCGGGGCTGGGGATACCTGTTGGGTTTGTTATCCTGCGCTGGATGAAGCCTATCGACCTGCATCTTAAGGAGCGTGTGGCGCAGCGCCCGCTGGTGCACCTGGTGAGGACGGCCAGTCAGATGCGGTATGTGCGGGCTTTTCTGGCGACGGCGCTGTTGTCGACGGGCGGCTTTTTGATGATGCCTTATTCGAGCGCGTTTTTGGTGCACAATGTAGGTGTTGACGAGAAGGTATTGCCGATCGTGTTCGTGGTGGCGGGCTTTGTGGGGCTTTTTACGGGGCCGCTGATCGGGAAGCTGAGCGACCGGATCGGGAAGTTCAGGATGTTCATTGCGGGGAGTGTGCTGGCCTCGCTGCTGGTGCCGATATTGACGCATCTTTCGATAAGCCCATTGTGGGAAGTCCTGATTATCAACACGGCGATGTATACGGCGGTGTTCTCGCGGATGATCCCGAGTCAGGCGCTGATATCGGGTGTACCGGATGCGAAGGACAGGGGTGCGTTCATGAGCATCAACTCTTCGGTGCAGCAGCTGGGAGGAGGGATCGCGTCGGTCATCGGCGGGTGGATCATCGGGCAGAATGCGGAGGGGCTGCTGGTCCATTATGATATTCTGGGGTGGGTAACGATAGGGGCATTTTTCGTTTGTGCGGTGTTGATGTATGCGGTGAACAGCTATATTATGTCGAAGACGGCTGCAAAAAAAACATTAAGCTTTTCTTAGGGAAAGCTTGACTATATTTGACTCGTAAAGTCCCTGGAGGGGGCGAAGGACAATAACGTAAAGACCCTGGAGGTCCGAAGAACAATAATTAGAATAATGATCCCCGTAAAGAATACATATAAATTGTTATTGGCCGTCCTGCTGATCGCCGGGGCGGCGTGGGGCGCTCATGGTGTTGGGGGGGAATTGAAGGATCACGGGGTTGTTGCCGGACTGGATGTTCTTAAGGCTGGTGGGGAGCGATCCGATGTTGTCCTGGCGGCCCATCTTCCGAAGATACATAACGAAGGGCCTGTGTCCCGCTACCACAAGAATCCGCTGAAGCGGCATCGTGGTCGGGATGGGGTTGACCTTTTTGCATCTACTATCGACGTAGAATATTATCATCCTCTTGAGATCGGTAAGGCAAGTACCGGACTTAGGGGATTGCTACATCCTGTGTTGGCGGCGCCTTCTCTGCGCGGGCCGCCCGTTGCATAATTTTTTTATTGTGGGGCTCCCCGGTGGGAGACCGTTGTTGAGATCCCGTGAATGGGGTCGTGTAAACATTTGTTATCTAAAAAAAAATTGCAATGAAAAATTTACTGGCAGCTATTGCCTCCTTTATATTTATCCAGTCTGTATCTGCTCAATCTACTGTTAGCACTGTTATCGAAGATGTTCCGGCGCATGTGTCCACTGCCTTTTCGGGTAAATTCCCCGAGGGAGACGTGAAGAAGTGGGAGAAGCGCAAGGAGGGTTATGTAGCGCATTTCAAGAAGGACGGTAAGAAGCACTATGCTTATTATTCGCATGAGGGCAACTGGAAGGGGACGGAGAGTCCTGTCCGCCGGACGAAGCATTTACCCGCGGGTGTTCAGCGCGCCTGGGAGAACAGCGACTATGTGGGCTGGTATGTACACAATATCCGGAAGATCGAAACTCCGGACCAGGATCTTTATGTGATCCATTTGAACAATGGGACGTTGCTAAGTTCCGATAAGGTTGACGCGTACAAGGAAGATCATGTCCTTTACTATACCCGTGAAGGGGAACTGGTGAGGACAGAAAAGATCTAAACTTTGGGCCCGGGGCTAGAGACCGGCTCCGGGAACTGGTGAGACGCAGAAGATCTAAACTTTGGACCTGGACCAGTGATCGGCTCCGGGAACTGGTGAGGACAGAAAAGATCTGACGCGAGTAGGCCTATTTAGTGAGAAAGCCGAAGTCGACTACGCGGCGGATGAATTGTCGGTCGCGTATGACCCAGGTGTATTCGGCGCCCCCGTTGTCTATATTCAACATGTAAATATAGAACGTGTGTTTGTCGTTGGACAGGTAGACGCCGTTACGGGAGCGGGTGGCTCCGTTCTCATTGAAGCTGAATTTGGGTTCGTAGAGATCATTATAGGCGGTGGCTGGAATGGACACGGTATCGGTACCGACCAGGACGGTCACCGATTCTATTGTATTATGGGGCTGTTCGCCGTAGACGCCGCCGTAGTAGGGTTTGCCGTCGATCTTTACGAGGTGCTTTTCGGAGAACTGCAGCTTGTGTTTGGTAGGCATGAAGAAGCCGGTCTTTATGATGACCTGAATCTTATCGTTGCCGTATTTGATGTAGTTCTGGCTGTAGTCTATGACGGGGACGGTTTGGAGCTGCGGCTTGCCGATGCTTTCGTCGATGCCTGCCAGGGCAAAGCAGGCGATGTCGCCGCGGAGGGCCTGGTCGTTGATCTTGGAGAAGTTATCTTTTTTACTGCGAAAGTCGGGGTAGTCGAGGTCCTGGGCGATTGCGGAGCCGGCGGCGAGGAAAAGGAGGGTGGCGGTGAGCGCACCGGCGATAAGGCGGAAAAGGTGGGCTGTGGCGGTTACGGTGTTGCGCATATTCTTGATCATTTAAAGCTGTATTGATATTCGATCCTTCCCAGGAGCTCTTTCTGGCGGCTGAAGCAGGATTCTTTTATTTTCAGTCCTTTTTCGTTGTAGTCATAGTACCATTTGAGGTAGTCGTTGCTGCCGTCGGGGACGACGAGCATGGAGGAAAGTTTTCCGTCGTTGCCGTATTCGAATATATTGTCGGGCAGGAGCCTGCCGGCCTTGAGGCTGTAACGGACGATATCGGTGAGGCGGTTGTCTGCGTCGTAGTAGTAATAGATCGTGGGGAGGCTGGAGCCGTTGCGGACCGCGCGCTCTTCGGCCACGTTACCTTTTTCGTCGAGGATGAAGCGGATATAGGTGGTGTCGGTACCGTTCTTTATCTTCAGCATGGCCGAGGGTTTGCCGGCGGCGTCGTAGGACCAGCTATGCTGTTCGATGGATTTGAATTGGTTGTCGGTCTCGATGGAAGTATTAGTAATAGATTGTATGTGTCCCTGGGCGTCATATTGATAGTCAGAGATGCTGCGGTAGGTGTCGCTGGTATCTGTGATCCTTACTGTTTGACCCTGTGGGTTGTAAGAGGCGATGATCCAGGACTCGGCGTTGCCGGTCGACCTGGTGTAGGTGGTGATCCGGGCGCCGTCGGAGGAGACGTCCTGGTTGCCGGCGAAGCCTTCGGTGGGGCTGCCGTCCTTTTCAAAGCTGTTGAGCTTGACTGATTTAACCCGGTTATCCCTGTACAGGCGCCAGCGGGCGTCGTTTTGTTGGGTACTTATGATGTCTTTGTAGTAATATTGGGCGGAACAAGTCTGGGTCAGTGCGATCAACAGCAAAAACGATAAGCCAAGATTTGTCTTCATGATATAAAGGAACGAAAAAATCAGTTTTTTAATACGTTGAAACTGTAGAGTTTAATTATTTTAGGGAAAATTTACCCCTCGTGTCGCATTTAAAGGAAAGAAAGGAAAAAATATGTCTGAACTGTAATGCTGATCTGGTTGGCCGCTATTGTCATGTTTGCGGGCAGGAGAATCTCGAACCAAAGGAGACGGTCTGGCACCTCGTGCAGCATTTTTTTAACGACATCACGCATTTTGATGGGAAGTTCTTTGCGACGGTAAAGTACCTGATGTGGAAGCCGGGGTTCCTGTCGAAGGAGTATATGGCGGGCCGGCGGATGAGCTATCTGAACCCGATACGGATGTACGTCTTTACTTCGGCGATCTTTTTTATCGTTCTTTTCTCCCTGAAGAAGCCGGAGGATATGGTGGGATCGGGCGTGAAGCCCAGGAGTCTGGCGCAGCTGGAGGCCAAGAGGGCTGGTCTGCTGAAGGCCGTTGTTTCGAAGGATGACGACGATGACGACAATTCGGCGGCATTGCGGAAAGTAAATGCCCAGATCGCGATGATCAGGAAGGTGTATGGGGACAGTACGAAGAGGACATTTTCGAGGACCGAGCTGGATGAGATGGAGCTGCAGGCTTATAATGACAGTCTGGCGGCGGATGGGATATCGAAAGCGGACCGGGCGCGGATCTCGAGCTATGTTAAGGTGATACAGGACCCGGAGTCGGGTACACATTTCATGGGTATCAATCCGAATAACTACAAAACCGTGGAGGAGTATGATTCGGCGGAGCAGAAGCTGCCGCCTGATCTTAGGGATGGCTGGATAAAGACGCGTGTCACGCGCAGGGTAATCACGATGGATGAGGAGAACCATGCAGACCGGACCAGGTTCAGGGAGCACCTGATCGAGAATATCATGCATTCCTTTCCGAAGATCTTGTTCGTCTCGCTGCCGATATTTGCGATGATCCTGAACATTCTATATTTCAGGCACAAGCAGTACCTGTATGTCGATCACGGCATTTTTACGATCCATCTTTATTGTGCGACCTTTGTGCTGCTGCTGGTCGCGATGCTGCTGGGACAGCTGGAGGGGGTGGTGCCCTGGGGATGGCTGAGGACGATACTGATCCTGCTGATCGTTGGGGTCAATATTTATATGCTGATCTATCTGTATAAGGCGATGAGGGGGTTTTATCAACAGCGGAGGGCGAAGACCTTTGTGAAATATTTTATCGTCTGCAGCGTGGCGACGGTGATCAATATCTTTTTGTTCCTGGTGTTTTCGGTTATTTCGGCGATATCAATATAAATTTTATGACTGAGAATAAAGATGCATTTGAGCGGCTGGTCAAGATCATGGATGAGCTCAGGGAGCAGTGTCCCTGGGATAAGAAGCAGACGATAGAGACTTTGCGGCCGCTGACGATCGAGGAGACCTATGAGCTGGCGGATTCGATCACGGATGGGGACTGGCAGGGGATAAAGGAGGAGCTGGGGGACCTGATGCTGCATATCGTTTTTTACGCGCGTATAGGGCGGGAGCAGGGGCAATTTACGCTGGAGGAGGTGATCAATGGCATTTGTGATAAATTGATCGCGCGGCATCCGCATATTTATGGGACGACGGAGGGGCTGGCGGGATTGGTGGAAGTGAAGGATGAGGAGGACGTGAAGCGTAACTGGGAGCAGCTGAAGCTGAAGGAGGGGAAGAAGTCGGTGCTGAGTGGGGTGCCGGTGTCTTTGCCGGCGACGGTGAAGGCGACGAGGCTGCAGGAGAAGGCGGGGAAGGTGGGGTTTGAGTGGGATGAGACGGGCCAGGTCTGGGACAAGGTGAAGGAGGAGATGGACGAGCTGCAGGAGGCGGTGGAGCTGGGGGACAAGGGGCGGATCGAGGAGGAGTTTGGCGACCTGTCGTTCTCGCTGATCAATTACGCACGATTTTTGCATATAGACGCGGAGAATTCACTGGAGAGGACGAACCGGAAGTTCATCAGCCGATTTACGGCGATGGAGGAGATGGCGAGGGCTAAGGGGAAGGCGCTGGCGGATATGAGTCTGGCGGAGATGGATGAGTTGTGGAATGAAATTAAACGCAATAAAGATTGAAGTCTTTTTTTATTGATATTTTTCGAAGGAATATTTATCTGCTCGTAGTTGCCTTCGTGCTGTTCCTTTGTGGCTATTTTCTCAATCTATATTTCAACAGCAATGCTTCGGTGGCGGTCCTGCGGAATTCGATACAGAATTTTATGCGGGAGAGGGAGAAGGATCTTGACCGGGTGACGGCGGATACGGCCCTGGTGTATAGATTAGCGGGGCGTAAGTATTCGACGCAGGACCTGGCGCGGACGGTCGAGAAGAAATATGGTATTTTCCTGTATACTACGGATACGACGGGGGCGCCGGATACGCTGCGGTTCTGGAGCGACCAGCGGTCGCTGCCTACGCAGTCGCTATTGGCCAGTCCGGACGGGTCGAGCTTTGTGCGGCTCAGCAATGGGCAGTATGAGGTGAAGCGCCGGACGCTACCTGGCAATGGCGATACTTCGGCGATTGGAAAGGGTAGGCCGCTGGTAGCGATAGGGTTGATCCCTATCCGGTGGCAGTATTATATTGCGACGTCGAACCTGATCCCGGAGTTCGTGGACAATTCGGGGGCGGAGGAAAGGGTAGATATCGTGACGGATACGGGGGAGTTCCCGGTGGCCAATTCGCAGGGGACGACGTTGTTCTATCTGAACAAAAAGCCCAATTATCATGCGTCGGCGCATAACTGGCCGATACCGTCGGTGATCCTGCTGGGTTTGCTGCTGATCCTTATCATTATCCATAATATCGCGCATACGATACGTGAGCGGTGGGGCGCGGCCTGGGGGATCGGTTTTCTGATCGCGATCATCCTTACGCTGCGGATCATCGTGTATGTCTTTCCGGGGTGGCTGAATCTGCGGCAGTTCGAATTGTTCGACCCTACCATTTACAGCAGCAGCGTGGCGCTGAGCTCTTTGGGGGATCTGGTCATCAATGCTTTCCTGTTCTTTTGGATCATCTTGTTCGTCCGGCGGGAGCTGAGCGAATATACTATTCCGCAGTCGATACATCCGTGGAAGAACTGGGTCTGGATCACGATCGGGCTGGCGTTGCTGGTGGTGACGACGTTCGAGTTTGCGAATATCGTTCAATCGCTGGTCACGGACGCCAAGATATCCTTCAATGTTACGAATTTCTTCAGTCTGCTGACCAACTATAGTTTTATTGGTTTTTTGGCGCTGGCGGCGCTGGCGCTGGGCTATTTCTTTCTTTCGCAGGTGTTGTTCCAGCTGATCGGTTACCTGATAAGGGCGCTTTCGATCGTCCTTTATATCGTGATCGCGACGATGGGGTTGTTGTTGCTGACCTTTATCCACAATACGGATACGGTGGAGCTGGACATTTTTGTGCTGGTGTGGCTGCTGGCGTATGTCTGGCTGATGCAGCGGAGGATATTTTTTGATCTGAGGTTCCGGCTGAATGTCTCGGAGGTGCTGTTCTGGCTGTTCATTTTTTCGACCTCAATATCTGCGGTCATCCTGTTCGAGAACCGGAAGATCGAGGAGCTGAACCGGCAGGTGATGGCAGAGCGTCTGGCGGAGCAGGCGGACCCGACGAGCGAGAAGATGGTCAATATCGGTTTTGGCTATATCGACAATGATTTTTTGGCGCTGAACTTTTCGCGGTTTAAAGACCCGGTGTCGAACCTGGCGGTGAAAGACAGCATGATCAACCGGAATTTCAGCGCGTATCAGAGCAAGTTCGACACTTATATCTACACGTTCGACGGGGATGAGAAGCCGCTGTTCAATGAGCGGCCGGTGTCGTATGATACGCTGAATACCATCTTTACGCAGCAGGGGAAGAATACGAGCATTTCTGATCTGAAGTACTACGAGCAGTCCTTTGACAAGTACACCTATATCTACCGCAAGTCGTTGCGAAATGATACTACGGGGAAGATGGCGGGGTATATGTTCATTCTTTCCGAGCCGAAGAACTATAAGGGGAATGATGCGCTGGTGCCGGAGCTTTTCAAGCAGAAGAGCGAGATCATGCCGGATTATTATGCGATCTATAGCAAGCGGGAGCTGGTGACGGACAATAGCGACTATCCATTTTCCACGCATTTGACGGATGCGCAGATGCCGAAGACGGATTTTGTGCATGTGCGGAAGGATGGGTATGACGAGCTGTGGCATCGGGTGACGGACGATAACTACGTGGTGGTGGTGAAGCGGGACAATTCCTATATCGAGGATATTACGCTGTTTGCCTATCTTTTTAGCGCTTTTTTGCTGCTGGTGGCCTTGTTCCGGGGGACTGCGCTGCTGATCTGGTCGAGGCTGCACTGGAGTCAGCTGAAGGCGTACTGGCAGATGAATATCCGGTCGCAGATACACTCGACGATCATCTTTATCAGCCTGTTCTCCTTTGTCGTGATCGGGGTGGCGACCATCGTGTTCTTCATCAACAGATACGACAGGAATAACCAGGACCGGCTGAGCCGGGCGATGCAGGTGATGGTGAGCGAGGTGCAGAGTAAGCTCTCGGAGACGGGGGGATATGGGGATGGCGGGCGGCTGTATAACCGCGGGTCGAGGAGCGACTTGCAGAAGCTGATAGAGCAGATCGCGGAGGTACACAGTACGGATATCAATATCTATGACCTGGACGGGAATCTGCAGGTGTCGTCGCACTTATTTGTTTATAACAAGGGGATACTCAGCAAGAAGATGCATCCGCTGGCCTATTACAATCTTCATCAGCTGAATACGATACAGTTCACCAACAAGGAGCATGTGGGCGGGGTGCCGTATGTGAGCGTTTACAGGCCGCTGAGGGATGATGCGGGGAACGTTTATGCGTATTTGAATATTCCGTCCTTTACGACGCAGGACGAGCTAAAGGAGGAAATTTCGAACTTTTTGGTGACGATCATCAATCTGAATGCGTTCATCTTCCTGATAGCTGGTACGATCGCGCTGGTGTTGACGAACCGGATCACGTCGTCCTTCCTTTTGATCTCGAAGAAGATGCAGGAGATCAATTTAGGGAAGACCAATGAGGAGATCGAGTGGAACCGGAATGACGAGATAGGGGGGCTCGTGAAGGAGTACAATAAGATGGTGAAGAAGCTGGAGGATAGTGCTGCGGCGCTGGCGAAGAGCGAGCGGGAGGGCGCCTGGCGGGAGATGGCGCGGCAGGTGGCGCATGAGATCAAGAATCCGCTGACGCCGATGAAGCTGAGCATTCAGTATCTGCAGAAGGCGATCGACAATAACTCTCCGAATGTGAAGGAGATGGCTTCGAGCGTGGCGAAGACGCTGGTGGAGCAGATCGATCACCTGTCGAAGATCGCCAGCGACTTTTCGCAGTTCGCGAATATCGGGAATCCGAAGAAGGAGGTATTCGATCTGCATGAGATGTTGTATTCGCTGGTTTCGCTGTATGAGACGACGGAGAATTTGTTGTTCAAGTGGGTGCCGGTACACCAGCGGATAATGGTGTATGCGGACAAGACGCAGCTGAACCGGTTGTTTACGAATCTGCTGCAGAATGCGCTGGAGGCCTGTGTGGGGAAGAGCCGGAGGGTGATCAGCGTGAGCGAGGAGATAAAGGCGGAGTCGATCGTGATCAAGGTGACGGATAATGGGGAGGGGGTGCCGTTGGAGATGAGGAATAAGATCTTTATGCCGAATTTTACGACGAAGTCGTCTGGGACGGGGTTGGGGTTGGCGATGTCGAAGACGATCGTGGAGCAGGCGAAGGGGAAGATATGGTTTGAGACTGTCGAGGGAGAAGGCACGACCTTCTTCGTAGAACTGCCGATACTACGAGCGACGTAGGGTGCATGATAGGCCGGGATGCGGGCGACGGGTCCTGGGGGGGAAGGGTTGACGGTTCGGGAACGGAGGACGGCTGGGGAAAGGGGGACGATTGAGGAATGGTGGACGATAGGGAATCGGTGGACGGCGTTGCGGATTTCCGGTAGCGGGTGAGGTTCTGGTGGCGGTGTTTTTTGAAGAATTTATTAAGATGGCTTTCGTCGGTGAAGCCGAATTCGGTGGCGATCTCGTTGACTCTTTTGTCGCTGAATTTGAGGCGGTGTTCTATGAGGCGGACCCTGTAGTTGGCGATATAGTGCTGGATGGTTTCGCCGCACTGGTTCTTGAAGTAGCTGCCGAGGTAGGTGTGGGAGAGGCCGAAGGTTTTGGCGATGGTGGTGGCTTTTAGGGCGTCGGGGGATGCGATGTTGAGCTGGATGTAGTTGATGATATCGAGTATGCGCTGGTCGGCGTTGGCTTTGAGGTTGGCTGGGCGGATCATGGCGATGTTGCGGGCGGCGATGACGATGAGGGAGTTGACGAAGTGCCGGGTGAGGTCTTCGTTGTAGAGGCTGCCGTGGCTCATTTCGTGGAGCATTGAGCCGACGATCGACCGGACGAGCCATTCGTCGGATTTGCATCTGAGGATGCAGCCGGACAGGTGGGTGGCGTGGTAGAGGAGGACTTCGAGGTGGTCGATGCTTTTCCACTGGTATTCCTTTATATACGATCTGTTGAAGCGTATCAGCAGGAACTCTGACGGGGTGTGGACCTCGAAGGAGTGCTGGTCGTTGGGGGTGAGCAGCATGAGGTTGCCCGTGTCGTAGGGGATGCGGTTGCCGTTGATGCGGAGCCGGCCTGACCCTTCGATCACGTACGCCATCTGGAAGAAGGTCTGCTGGCCGTCGGCGAGCGAGCTGCTGTCTATTTTTTTGTGTACTACCTCGACTGCGGTGTACAGTCTTTCCCTTGTCATGGTGCGAATTTACCGTTTTCTCATTGAATTGTACTGGTTTTTTTGGGTATTGCCGGTCGATCTTTGTGATCAAAAAGCAAATGAGAACGGTTTTATTCGGTAAAAAGAAGGTGGTCGCGCTGGCTGCGGCCTGTCTGTCCTCCCTGATGTTTGGTCTTGAGATCTCCAGCGTTCCGGTGATACTGCCCACCCTTGAGGAGGTGTTGCGCGGGAATTTCAGGGATATGCAATGGATCATGAATGCTTATACGATCGCGTGTACGACGGTGCTGATGGCGGCGGGGACGCTGGCGGACCGGTATGGGCGGCGGCGGATCTTTATTATCAGCGTGGCGTTGTTCGGGGCGACGTCGCTGGTGTGCGGGCTGGCGCGGGGCGTGGGGGTGCTGATCGTGAGCCGGGCGTTGCAGGGTGTGAGCGGGGGTGCGATGCTGATCTGCCAGGTGGCGGTGCTTTCGCAGCTGTTCGGGTCGGGGAGGGAGAGGAGTGTGGCTTTCGGGTGGTGGGGGATCGTTTTTGGCGTTGGGTTGGGGTTTGGACCGATCATTGGGGGGCTTATTGTTGCTGTGTCGAGCTGGGAGTGGGTGTTTCTGGTTCATGTGGCGCTGGCGGTGGTTGTGCTTGTGCTGATCGTTGCTGGTGTGGAGGAGTCGAGTGATCCTTTGGCTCAGCGGCTGGATATGGGGGGTATTGTAAGCCTGTCTGTGGCGGTGTTCTGTCTGACGTGGTGGATCACGCAGGGGGGAGTCGTGGTGGCGGGAGTGGCGGTGGTTAGTTTTATTGCCTTTTTGCGGGTGGAGCGGATGCATGCGCGTCCGATGTTTGATTTTTCGGTTTTCCGTATCCGGGAGTTTTCGGGGGCGATACTGGGGTCGATGGGCATGAATTTTAGTTTTTGGCCTTTTATGATCTATCTGCCGATCTATTTTCAGATGGGGTTGGGTTATGGGGCGGTGAAGGCGGGGTTGTCGCTGCTGGCGTATACGTTGCCGACGCTGGTGGTGGCGCCGGTTGGGGAGAGGCTGGCGTTACGGTACAGGCCGGGGAATGTTATTCCGCTGGGGATGTTTACGATCGGTGCGGGGTTTTTGCTGATGAGGTGGGGGTGTGGGGTTTCGGGGGCTGGCTGGGTGACGTTATTGCCGGGTGAGCTGATGGCGGGTATTGGGTTGGGGCTTACGAATACGACGGTGACGAATACGACGACGGGAGCGGTTGCGGATGAGCGGGCGGGGATGGCGAGTGGGATCGATATGAGTGCGCGGCTGATCACGCTGGCGATCAATATTGCGTTGATGGGGGTGATTTTGGTTGAAGGGGTATATGGTTATTTGGAGCGGGTTGTTGGGGGGAGTGGTGAGGGGTTGCGGCGGATGGCGGAGGATATAGCGGCGGGGCATAGTGGCCAGGGAGGTGTGGCGCGGGGGGCGCTGGTGCATGGATTTGAGGGGGTGTTGTTGTATGGGGGTGTGGGGGTGATGGTGTTAGCGGGGTTGAGCTTTGTGATATTTAATAAGAAGAATAGGGTTGTTGACGTACAAGAGTGCGACGCGTGCGTCCAGAAAAGGAATCGGCACTGAACTTGAGTTAGATACATCAGGCCGTGTACCTTAGGGTTGGTGGCTGGCTGGTAAACTCAAAGGGAAGTGACGAAGCCAAAGACGTATAAATCCAGTGGATGAAAGTTCCACCAGCGCCAAAAGAAGTCATAAGCGCTGTAGCTACGTGGCAGGTGTGGAAGAGATGAAATACCTGAAGCCCACGGAAAAAGTTCTATAAAATAGTTGGAATGAGCGAATTACCAGGCCGTAACGGAACGTGAACGCAATTATAGCCTCGAGAACTTGTAACCCCAGTGGCTGAACTACTGTGTCGCGAGTGAAAGCAACATGTCTCTCCGAAAAATGACTGAAACGGGAAAGGCACACTGGCGGGGTTTTAGCGACAGCATGGTAATAAGGATTTGTAGCGTAACTGGAGATCCCCGTCTCATCCTGGTAAGAAAATGCCAGAAGCTGGGTAAGCTCTATAACCATAAAATGGGAAGTGAGCTGACGATGAGCGGGAGTCGGAGAGGCCCAAAGTAGTGAAGAAGTCCGGTAATGCGGATGGAGCGAAGGGGCCTCACTAAAAGTAAATTCTCTGACAAAAAGTAAAGCAAAGACGACAATGACAAAAACGTCTATCAACTTGCAGGAGCTGAGGAGGAGAATATACATCAAGGCGAAGGCTGAACCAGCCCATCGGTTTTGGGGATTGTACGTCCATGTATGTAAGCTGGAAACACTCTGGGAAGGTTACCGGTTGGTGAGCTCCAACAATGGAGCCCCCGGGGTGGACGGCGTGACCTTTGACCAGATAAAGGAAGGTGGCGTCGAAAACTTCTTGCGGGACCTACAAGAAACATTAAAGACCGGAACGTACCTACCTGCCCGAAACCGGATAAAGGAAATACCCAAGGGGAATGGTAAAACGCGAACATTGGGGATACCCACGATACGGGACAGGGTAGTACAGGCAGCATTGAAATTGATCATGGAGCCTGTATTTGAAGCGGACTTCCAGGACGGGTCGTTTGGATACCGACCCAAACGTACAGCACACCAGGCGATCAAACGTGTGGAAAAGGCAATTGTACGGGGCAACACGCTGGTGCTTGATCTTGACCTAAAAGCCTATTTTGACACAGTTAAACATCATATACTGCTGGAAAAGGTAAGCAAGCGGATCAATGATAACGACATCCTGCGATTGCTAAAACTGATACTAAAAGCCGGCGGCAAGGAAGGGGTTCCACAAGGGGGCGTGATCTCTCCGCTACTCAGCAATCTGTATCTGAATGAAGTAGATAAGATGTTAGAGAAAGCAAAGGAGACAACCCGGGAAGGGAATTTTATCCGGATTGATTATGCGCGATACGCCGATGATCTGGTGGTATTGGTAAATAGCCATTGGAAATGCGCATGGATATGGGAAGGGGTTAACAAACGAATAGGGGAAGAACTGAACAAGCTACAGGTACAGATCAATGAGACCAAGACAAAATGTATAGATTTGAACAGTAAGGCAAGTTTTGACTTCTTAGGGTTTACCATACGGATAGTCCCAACCAGAACAGGTAAGAAACGTCCGGAATGTGTTCCTAAGATAGAAAAGAGAACAGCCCTTATCGCCAAACTGCGAGAGGTGTTCAAGAGGCATCGATCACAGCCCCTGACAAGGGTACGGGATGAAATAAACCCGATACTCAGAGGATGGGTGAATTACTTTAGGGTAGGTCACTCATGGAAGGCATTCTACTACATAAAAGACTGGTTAAACGAACGGATGCGCCGGCACTTGATGAGGTCCAAAGGGCAGAAAGGCTACGGCTGGAAGCAATGGAGCACCAAGGGATTGTTTGCTGTGTATAACATATACAACGACTTTAAACTAACCCGTGTGGCAGTTGCCCCAGATCGGTAGGCAATAAGCCTTGATATGAAGCTTTTAGGTGAGCGTAGTGCCGGAAATCGGCACGCTACGTTCGACGAGGCGGGTGCTGGAAACACGACCGGAAGGATACGTGCGCCAGTACCCGACCCTACAACGGAAGTTATATAGTGGTACTGCTGCTGACTCAAAAAAAATTTGTGTAGTTGAATGGCTACGCTTATATTTGTAGTCAAATAGCTACACAATGAATTTAAGAAGAGACGTATTTCAGGCGATAGCGGACCCGACGAGGCGGGCGATACTTTTACTGGTGGCTTCGCAGGCGATGACGGCGGGGGCGATCGCTTCGAATTTTGATACGGCGCGGCCGACGGTTTCGAAGCATCTGGCGATACTGACGGAGTGTGAGCTGCTCAGTCAGGAGCAGAACGGGAGGGAAATTTATTATCATTTCAACGCCAGGAAGATGAAAGAGGTTGCCGATTTTATCGAGCCGTTCCGTCAGATGTGGGAGGACCGGTTCAACAAGATCGAGACCATTATGAAAAAATTTAAAACCAAATAATATGGAAATGAAAACGAAGATTGCCGCTGAGGACGGCAAGCAGGAAATGGTGATCACGAGAGAGTTTGATCTGCCATTGGAACTTCTTTTCAGGGCCTATACGGACCTGGAGATCGTGGAGGAGTGGATGACATCGAAAGTTGTGAAGCTGGAGAACAGGAAGGGTGGGAGCTACCAGCTGGAGAAGAAGGACGACAAGGGGAATGTGGTGTTTGCGGCCGGTGGGGTGATCCATGAGTTCATTCCGGAGAGGAAGATCACGCGGACCTTTGAGATGGCGAATGCGCCTGCGGGGGTGCAGCTGGAGATCTATCAGTTCGAGCGGCTTTCGGACGACAAGAGCAAGCTGAGGATGCACGTTATTTATGAGTCGACGGCGCAGCGGGATCAGGTGATGCAGTGGGGATTTTCGCAGGGGATAAATATGGCGCATGATCGGTTGCAGGCGGCGGTTGCGGGTAAAGTAAAATAGATTATTATGACGAAGAGAAATAGAATTAGAAAAAGATTGTTATGACGAAGAGAAATAAGATCATCTATTGGGTTGCGACGATATGGTTGTCGCTGGGTATGGTGGCGACGGGGATAAAACCGACGTAGTCGGTTTTGGCCGGCGACTAGCCGGCCCATCGTTGGCCCCGCCAGGTGCCGTAGGCACCGGTACAGTACAACCAGGTCAAGGGTTGTGACGACTGTTGGACGTTGGAATTGCTTTTTTGGTAATCGGTAAAATAGACTGTTATGACGAAGAGAAATAAGATCATCTATTGGGTTGCGACGATATGGTTGTCGCTGGGTATGGTGGCGACGGGTTTGGTGCAGCTGTTGAGGATTCAGCAGGAGGGGCAGCTATCGCCGCCGGGGGTGTATGGGATCGTGCATCTCGGGATGCCGGTGTATATTCTGACGGTGCTGGGTATTTGGAAGATACTGGGGATTGTGGTTTTGTTGGCGCCGAGGCTGGCATTGGTGAAGGAGTGGGCGTATGCTGGGTTTTTCTTTTTGATGTCGGGGGCGGTGTCTGCGCATGTGGCGGTGGGGGATCCGGTGAAGGAGCTATGGCCTTCGGCGTTGTTGATCGGATTGTTGGTGGTGTCGTGGGTATACAGGCCGGCCGGGCGGAGGCTTGTTTTTGTTAACCAGTAAATTTTTTTATGAATCCTAAGATTGATGAATTTTTGGGTAGGGCCCAGCGGTGGCAGAAGGAAATGGCTCAGTTGAGGAAGATCGTTCTTGGGTGTGGGTTGGATGAGGAGCTGAAGTGGGGTAAGCCCTGTTATACTTTTGAGGGGAAGAATGTTGTGGTGATACAGGGGTTTAAGGATTATTGTGCGCTTTTGTTCATTAAGGGATATTTGGTGAGTGATCCTGCAGGGATACTGGTGAAGACGGGGCCGAATACGCGGGTGGGGAGGCAGGCGAGGTTTAGGGGCATTAAGGAGATAGGGAAGGTGGCGGATGCGTTGAAGGGGTGTATCAAGGAGGCTATTGAGGTGGAGAGGAAGCCTGCGGGGCGGGGGAAGGTTGGGGTGGAGGTTGCTGTGGAGGGAGGGGGGAAGGGTGCTCCGCGGGGAGGGAAGGCTGCCGTGAAGGGAGGGGGAAAGGGTCCTGTGAAGGAAGGGGTGAAGGGTGCTCCTCGGGGAGGGAAGGTTGCCGTGAAGAAGAAGGTGGCTAATGCGGGGGGACGATTGAAGAAGAAGGTTGCGAAGGCTTAGATTTGGATTATGAATGTCCGGTCGGGGCGGGTATGTGTTTTTGGTTTTGTTTTCCCGGCGACGAGTTTTTGCTCTGTATTGACTGGTTTTTAAATGAGGTGAGGTATTGCATGGTCAATGGAGGATTTGGTGTTTTTTTGTTGATGAATAGGATTGTTGACGCACACGGGAGCGTCGCAAGAGAAGTTTAATAGTAGTACTACCGCTGACCCCATTATAAGCCTCGGGTCTTTTTTCTTTCCGCTAAATAGTTTTTGAATTGTTGGAGGTTGAAGCTGCTCAGGTTTTGGGCGGGGGTGAGACCGGCTTTTTGTGCGGCGAGGGTACCGAATCGGATGTCCTTGTAGCCGTTGATGGAGTGGGCGTCGGGGTCGATCGAGATGAGGGCTCCCTGGTCGAGGGCGTAGCTGATCCAGCGCCAGTCGATGTCGAGGCGGCGGGGGTGGGCGTTGAGCTCGATGGCGACGTGGTTGCGGACGCAGGTGTCGATCACCGTCCGATGGTCTACGGGGTAGCCGGGGCGGCTGAGGAGGAGGCGGCCGGTCATGTGGCCGAGGATCGTCGTATAAGGATTGTCGAGGGCTTTGAGGAGGCGGGACATGGCCTTCTCTTCGCTCATTTTGAGGTTGGAGTGGATGGAGGTGATGACGAGGTCGAAGGTGGCGAGGATGTCGTCGCTGTAGTCGAGGGTGCCGTCGTTGAGGATGTCGCATTCGATGCTTTTGAAGATCGTGAACGGCGCGAGCTTTTTGTTGAGCTCGTCGATCTGGGCGTGCTGTTCGCGGATGCGGTCTTCCTTGAGGCCGTTGGCGTAGAAAGCGCTTTTGCTGTGGTCGCTGATGACGAGATATTCGAAGCCCTGCTGGATACAGGCGGTGGCCATTTCTTCGAGGGTGTTGGAGCCGTCGGACCAGGTACTGTGGGAGTGGATGATGGACCGGATGTCGGAGGTTTGGATGAGGTTGGAGAAGGGGTGGTTGGTGCTGGTGCCGGAGGTGTTGGGGCTTGGGGTATTGGATTTGGTGGTAGGGCTCGGGGGGTTGAGGCCGGGGGAGTTGGATTGGGTGGTAGGGCGTGAGGTGTTGGGGCTCGCAGCGGCGGCTGCCTTTTCGAGGATGGATCTTTGTTCGCGGAGGAAGGGGGGGATGTAAGCGATGCCTGCCGCGGCGAAGAGCGCATCTTCGGTGGGGTAAGACGTGGTGGAATGGGGGACCTTTTCGCGCCAGGCTTCGAGGAACTCTCCGCTGCAGCTGTTGTCGAAGAGGGTGCGGGTGAAGTTGTCGGCGGTGGTGTGGAGCATATGGATAAGGATGCCTTCGGTGGATTTGTAGGTTATTGTGGTTTGGGTTGAGGCGCCGCCGGGTTGGGTGGTTTGGGTATTGATACCGCCGGGTTGGGTGGTTTCGGTTTGGGTATTGACGCCGCCGGGTTGGGGGGTGTTGTTCGAGTGGATCGTGGGGTTAGTGACGCCGTGGGTAGGGGTGTTGCCGCCGCGTTGGATTGTGTTGTTGGCGGGGGAAGGCGCGTCGGCGTGAGGGGTGAAGCCTTCTTTTTCGAGGAAGGTGGTTGTTGCTGCGGCGTCGGCGGTTGTGACGAATAAAAGCCTGTCGATGGTCTCCAGCTGGCGGCGGAAATCGCCGGCGATCGAGAGCTGTGCGGTCGGGAAGGCTTCGTGCAGGCGTTGCTGAAGCGTTTGGGCGTAGGTTTCCAACTCCGCATATAGATGGTGGTCGCTATTGCGGAGCATGAACTCGATGGCTTCGCGGACGTTGTTCTGGGTTTTTTCGCCGAAGCCTTTGTAGAGCAGGAGCCGGTTCTCCTGGCAGGCGTAGAGGAGTTCGCCGATGGATTCGAGCTCTATCTCTTTCCAGATGGTGGCGATCTTTTTGGGTCCGAGTCCTTTGATGCGGAGCATGTCGATGACGCCTGTGGGGGTCTTGTGAATATATTCGTTGAGCAGGCGGAGCTGGCCGGTCTCGAGGATCTCCATGATCTTTTTGCCGGTGGCGTCGCCGATGCCTTTTATGGCGGTTATTTTTTCCAGGGGGAGGTCGCGGACCGGCTGGGGGAGTTTTTCGAGGGTGAAGGCGGCGACGGAATAGGTTTTTGTTTTGAAGGAGTTCTCGCCGTGGATGTCCATGAGCTTGGAGAGGAGGCTGAACTGGTCGGCGATATAGTCGTTGGAGATTGTAGTTGTCATGGGACTAAGTTACGGGATTTGTTGTGGACGCTGAGGCCGGGGGTGTGGGAATGGTTGACTGGAAGGACGGAGGACGGGGATGAGTTTCGAGGTTGCGATGATGATGTGAGGGGCGTTGCCGGGGTTTCGGGGCAAGCTGAGGGAGAAAGATGACCGGGGATGTCGGTTGATGGTGAAGGCCGGTTTGGGGTTAAATGAAAGTGAGGCTGGGGGCGGGTTTGAGAGAATTGATCGGATGGTATATGTGGGGAGGACCGGGAAAAGAAAAGTCCCGAATCACTTCGGGACTTTGATATTGTTCTGCAAGAGAGAGAACTATTTCTTCTTTGCAGCTTTCTTAGCGGCTTTCTTTTTAGGAGCAGCTTTCTTTTTAGGAGCTGCTTTTTTCTTAGCGGCTTTTTTTGCAGTTGCCATTTTTTTAGAATTTAAATTGGTTAGTAAAACAATTTACACTCATAAAAATAGAAACTTCTTTGGAAGTTCCAAAAAATTTTCTTGAAAAATTCCAAAAATTTTATTAAGCCGATATGTTAAACGAGTCGGTACGATATTATTTACCGATGTTGTTGAACTAAGCGCCTACCTCAACGGGGTTAACGCTGACGAAAGTTTTGTCGTTCTTTCCTTTCCTGAATTCTACTGTTCCGTCGGTGAGTGCGAAGAGAGTAAAGTCTTTACCAACACCGATATTCTTTCCCGCGTGATATTGTGTACCGCGCTGGCGAACGATGATGTTGCCTGCGATGGCGGGCTGGCCTCCGTAGATCTTTACTCCAAGGCGCTTGCTTTGCGAGTCGCGGCCGTTCTTTACACTACCTTCACCTTTTTTGTGAGCCATGGTTTATAAGTTTGATAGTTTGTTATTAGTTGACTGATCGATGTTCGCGACTATGCGATATCGCTGATCTTGATCTTTGTGTAGTGAGTACGATGACCGTGTTTTTTGCGGAAGCCTTTCCTTCTTTTCATTTTGAAGGCGATGACTTTGTCGCCCTGGACATGACCAACGATCTCGGCCTTGATAACAGTTGTCACGTCTTTTCCGACGGAGAGCGAACCGTCACCGGCTGCGAGGAGAACATCACCAAATTCGACCTTATCACCAGCGTTGCCCGCGATACGGGGAACGTACAAAGTTTGGTCTTTTTGGACCTTAAACTGCATGCCGGCTATTTTCACTACTGCTAACATAATATTCAATATTAGGGCTGCAAAGGTAAGGGGTTTTGGACAAATAAAGAAAGGATGTTGCGGGTTTTTTGGGGAAGGGTGTAAAATTAGGGGAAATCAGGGTTGGGAAGGAATTTTTGGATTGGGGAGTTTGTTTTTTTGGAGGGAAACGGGGAATTGGAGAGGGTTTAGGGGTTTGGAGGGTGTTCTGGAGGGGTTTGGAGGGTGTTTTTGGGGGATTTGGAAAGGAGGTAGTCCCGGGTGGTTTTTAGGTCCGCGAAGGTTTGGGGGACGTGGAGGGCTGGAGGTTGGAAGGGGATAAGGGGATGTGGAAGGCAAGGGAGACCCGGGGGACCGGGGAGGAGGGGAGGTTGAGGAATTGGGAATCGGAATCGGGAAGGTTGGGAGCTCGAGGGGATCGGAGTATGGGAGGTGGGTAGAGGAATTGGGAATTGGGAATCGGGAAGAGGAAGGTCGGGAGCTCAGGGGGATCGGGGCATGGGAGGGGTGTAAAGGAATTGGGAATCCGGATGGGGAAGGTCGGGAGTCTCGGGGGATTGGGGCATGGGAGGGGGTAGAGGAATTGGGAATCGCGATGGGGAAGGTTGGGAGTCTCGGGGGGATTGGGGAATGGGAGGGGGTGTGGACGGTGAAAGAGCTCCGGGGTGGATCGGGAGATGATGAAGTGGGGAAGGGGGAAGAGATGGGAAGACGGGGGATCGTTTTGGGGTGATAGGGATGGACATGGAGGGGTGGGGAACGGGGAGAAAAGGGTTGGGGTAAGTGGGGTGTGGGATAATGGCTTTTTATTGTCTATTGCCATTTTTCATGTAGGTTTGCCCGCATGAATATGAAGATCAAATCATTCCTTGCCAGGCCCTTTGCATCTTATGTATATAAGACTGTACAGAAGGGGATGACAACGGCAGTGGCGGATCAGGAGGCAATATTAAAGGAGTTGCTGCGGGTGGGAAGTCAGACCGTCTTTGGGACTGAACATAAATTGGGTGAGGTGAAGACCTATGAGGAGTTCAAGCAGGCGGTGCCGGTCAGAGACTATGAACAGTTCGCTCCCTATATCAACCTCGTAAAGGAGGGCAGGCATAATATATTATGGAAGGGCCTTCCGATCTACTTTGCCAAGACATCGGGCACGACCAGCGGGATCAAGTATATTCCCATTTCGAAGGATTCTATTTCCAACCATATCAATACCGCGCGGAACGCCCTGTTGTGCTATATGGCATCGACGGGGAACTCTGGCTTTTCGGACGGGAAGCTGATCTTTTTGTCCGGCTCGCCCGAACTGGAGCGGGTGGGAGGGGTACCGACGGGGCGGTTGAGCGGGATAGTCAATCACCACGTTCCCGGCTATCTGAGGACTAATCAGCTGCCCTCGTACGAAACGAACTGTATCGAGGACTGGGAGACCAAGCTGGACAAGATCGTCGAAGAAACGGTGGATCAGGATATGCGGCTGATCAGCGGCATTCCGCCGTGGGTACAGATGTATTTTGACCGGCTGACGGAGCTGAAGAAGAAGCCCGTGAAGGATATCTTCCCGAATTTTTCGGTCCTGGTGCATGGGGGGGTGAATTTTGAGCCGTATAAGCACCGGCTTTTTGAGAGTATCGGGAAGAAGATAGATACGATCGAGACTTTCCCCGCCTCGGAAGGTTTTTTTGCTTTCCAGGATACCAGGGAGGAGGGCTTGCTGCTGAATACGAACAGCGGCATCTTCTTCGAATTCATTCCGGCTGCCGAGATCGGGAAGTCAGCACCGGAGCGGCTATCGTTGAAGGACGTAAAGGTGGGTGAGAACTATGCGCTGGTAGTGAGCAACAATGCGGGTTTGTGGGGCTATAGTATCGGGGATATGGTCCGTTTTGTCTCCGTGAATCCGTATCGGCTGGTGGTGGTGGGGAGGACGAAACATTTCATCTCCGCGTTTGGCGAACATGTGATCGGGGAGGAAGTGGAGTATAGCCTGATGAAGGCCGCGGAAGAGTCGGGACTGCACATTACCGAGTTCACGGTGGCGCCGATGATCCAGCAGGAGAAGGGGAAGTCGTATCACGAATGGTTTGTGGAGTTTGGGAATATGCCGGCCGATCTTTTGGATTTTGCGATGAAGGTGGACAATAATCTGCGCACAAAAAACATTTATTACGACGATTTAATTACCGGTAATATTCTGCAGCCGCTGAAGATACGTCCGGTTAAGAAGAATGGTTTTATCGACTATATGAAGTCGGTAGGGAAATTAGGGGGGCAGAATAAGGTACCGCGTCTCAGCAATGACCGGAAGCTGGTCACTGAGCTGGAGAAATATGTTGAATAGGGACGATGGGTGCAGCGTCGGGGTAATTGAGGTTGGGATGGGGTAGGACCAAAATATTGAAATATCTGCAAAATTATTCTGGGATGTCAAATGGGTTAGTTAAGAAACGCATTGCGTTGTTCGGGTCTACCGGCAGTATTGGCCGGCAGGCATTGGAGGTGATCGATGCCAACCCTTCTGTGTTTAGTGTGGAGGTGCTGACTGCGCAGACGAATGACGAGCTATTGATAAAACAGGCGTTGCATTTTAAGCCGGACGTCGTGGTGATCGGGGATGATAAGAAGTATCCTGGTGTGAAGGCGGCGCTGGCTGCCGAACCGATAAAAGTTTTTGCGGGGGATAAGGCGCTGGAAGAGGTGGCGGCGATGGACAATTACGATATGATGCTGGCGGCTATTGTGGGCTTTGCCGGTCTGAGGCCGACGCTGCGCGCGATAGAGAACGGGAAGGCGGTGGCGCTGGCCAATAAGGAGACCCTGGTCGTGGCGGGGGATATCGTGATGAAGAAGGCGTTGGAGCACAAGGCGCCGATCATTCCTGTGGATTCGGAACATTCTGCTATTTTCCAGTGTTTGATCGGGGAGACCCGCAGCCGTATCGAAAAGGTGGTGCTGACAGCTTCGGGCGGACCTTTTTTGGGCAAGAAGCCGAATTTCCTGGTGAATGTGAAGAGGGACCATGCCCTGCAGCATCCCAACTGGAGTATGGGGGCCAAGATCACGATCGACTCGGCTACGCTGATGAACAAGGGGCTTGAGATGATCGAGGCCAAGTGGCTGTTCGGGCTGCAGCCGGACCAGGTGCAGACCGTTATACATCCGCAGAGCATTATCCACTCGATGATCATGTTCGAGGATGGGAGCATCAAGGCGCAGATGGGGTTGCCGGATATGAAGCTGCCGATACAGTATGCGCTGGGGTTCCCGAGGCGGCTGCCGAGCGCTTTTCCGAGGTATGATTTCCGGAAGCCGAATACGCTGACGTTCGAGGAGCCGGATGTGAAGACCTTCCGGAACCTGGTGCTGGCGACGGAAGCATTGAATAAGGGGGGGAGCCTTCCCTGTGTGCTGAACGCGGCGAACGAGATAGCCGTGTTTGCTTTTTTAAGAAACAGGATAGGGTTTTTGGATATGACGGACCTGGTGGAGCGGACGATGCAGGAGATGCCGTTCATCGAGCGGCCGACGCTGGAAGAATATTTTGACAGCGATGGGGAGGCTCGTAATTTTGCCGCTTCGCTGATCAAGTTGTAGACTGTTAGGGGGACGCGGTGTCGCGGCGGTTCACGCGGAGGATGGGGAACGATGGTTTGGGGTTGGGGCGCGAGTCGCGGCGGATTGGTTTGGTGAAGGGGTGAAGGGTTTGTTATAAGTGTTCAGCGGTTGGTGAGATTGGCCAAAAAGAGGGTATATTGAGAAAATTTTTTTGATTACAAGTCACTTTGAGGTGGGATTTGCTTCGGGTTTTGTCCGGAGGAGCCTTGGGGGGAAGTTTTATAAATAAATATGACACTATTAGCTATCAAATGGGGTTCGGTGGGTATCCAGGTACTCCAGTTCATCTTATCCTTCTCTATTCTGGTCGTGCTCCATGAGCTCGGGCATTTTCTGCCGGCGCGGTGGTTCAAGTGCCGGGTGGAGAAGTTCTACCTGTTCTTCAACCCCTGGTTTTCGCTGTTCAAGAAGAAGATCGGTGAAACGGAGTATGGACTGGGCTGGATACCGTTTGGCGGCTATGTGAAGATATCCGGTATGATCGACGAGAGCATGGACAAGGAGCAGATGCAGAAGCCTGCGGAGCCCTGGGAGTTTCGCAGCAAGCCGGCCTGGCAGCGGCTGATCATCATGCTGGGAGGGGTGACGGTGAATGTGCTGCTGGCGTTTGCGATCTTTATTTCGATCATGTATGTGTGGGGGGACAGCTATGTGCCGGTATCCAATCTAAAATATGGTGTCTGGGCGGACAGTCTGGGGGTTAAGATGGGGATGCAGGATGGGGACAATATTGTTGCCGTGGAAGGCAAGCCTGTGTTGCGCTCGGGGACTGTAGGATCGGAGATGATCATGAACGAGGCGAAGACTATAACCGTGGTTCGCAACGGGCAGCAGCTCGAGCTGAAGGTTCCGGAGGGAACGATCAGGGATCTGAGCAAGAACCGTCTTGTCGGGTTGGCGAGGCCGCGTTATCCTTTGATCGTGAGCGGGCCGACGAAGAGCATGAAATTGGTTGACGGCGTGGCGCCGCAGAATGGGGATACGCTGATCGCATATGGCGGACATCCGATACAGTATTCTTCTGACTTTTTCAAATATCAGGCTGAGCTCGCTCCGCTGAAGAACGCGAAAGAAGTTGAGGTGACCTTCAAACGAGGGAACGATACAGTACGGTCCACGCTGGCGCAGACGGAGAATGAGGGGTTGGGCTACTATTATAAAGGTATGGATTCGGTGCTGGGGGATGTTCATATCTCCTATACGCTGGCGCAGGCGGTGCCGGCGGGTATCCATAAGAGTATCGAGACGCTGTCGAACTATATCCGCAATCTGAAGCTGCTATTCACCTCGAAGGAGGTAAAGGTCCAGGACAATTTAGGCAGCGTGATCAGCATTGCGAGTGTGTTTCCGAAGGTATGGGACTGGGAAAGTTTTTGGACGCTGACGGGGATCTTTAGTATTCTGCTGGCGTTCATGAATGTGTTGCCGATACCGGCGCTGGATGGGGGGCATGCGTTGTTCACGCTGGTGGAGATGATCTCGGGGAGGAAGCCGAGCGATAAGTTCATCGAGTATGCGCAGATGGCAGGGATGGTGTTGTTGTTTGGGGTAATGATATATGCGTTGGGGCTGGATATATTCCATTTGACGGGGAGGAAGTAGGGGAACGGTGTGACGGGTGAGGGATGGATATTTGGGGTGACGGGTGAGGGACGGGGTTGTGTTGCGCGGTTCACGCCGGATTTGCCGGGAAGGGTTTGCAGGGAATGGCTTGCGGGGTGCGAATTTTTTTGTACCTTTACAGTTGCGATAATTTTTTTGGGGCTGCCTTGGTTTTGACAGCATAGATCTTTGAAGGTGTAAGCATGTCGTGCGTTGGATAATTAGCACGTTAATCTGAATATTCAAACTTCAAATGGCAATACTCAGTAT
>Ga0207695_10000245_pt1 | contig 141090 bp, 138 predicted proteins | sample KBSC54metaG_FD_184354 | JGI IMG/M metagenome (GOLD analysis project Ga0207695, IMG submission 184354) | Corn rhizosphere microbial communities from Kellogg Biological Station, Michigan, USA - KBS C5-4 metaG (SPAdes) (version 2) | ecosystem: Host-associated > Plants > Roots > Rhizosphere >... | reverse complement strand
CTCGATCTTGCTGTTCCTTTCCGCCAGCTGGTGTTTCTGGTTGACCAGCCGTTTGTTGGAGATGCGGAGCTCTTCGGTCCTTTCCTCCACCTTTTTTTCCAGGATGCTGTTCTGGTGTTTCTGCAACAGGTTCAGTTCGCGGAGGGCCGCCTGTTTGGCGAGCTCGTTCTGCCGCATCTCTTCCTTCAGACCGGTGGAGAACAGCAGGAAAATGGTCAGGATCAGGCCGTCGCTGACCGGTCCGGCGCTGGAAAGCGTACGTTCATGACGGAACAGGATGCTAGTCGTAACAAAGAGGCCGGCGAGTCCGCAAATGGCGATGCCATAGGCCAGGTAACGTTGGGAAGAGGTGAGACGGGGCCAGCAGGTGGCGATGACGAGGACGATGAATGCCAGCAGGATCGGGTGCACTGCAAATTCGACCAGGCCGGACAGGTAATAGTTACCCGCAAAATAGTCGATGACGAAGCAGGCGATCGAAGCGGCCGCCAGCAGCGCGGGTATCCAGCGGACGCGGCGGTAAAGCTGGGGAAATTCGCCGGGAAGATGCCAGAAATCCACGACCAGCAGGTACATGCCGAACATTCCCAGGTGCAGAAATTGGAGATTGAGCAGCCAACCGGATGCGGGATTCTCGGGAAAGAACCACTCCATGATATACCCGCCGGACCCGACCACATACAAGCCGATGCCGCTGATGAACACCAGAAGCCAGGCATAGGGTCTGTAGCGACTGACCGCCCATGCCAGCAGGGAATAAATGAAGAAAAGGAAGGTTGCGCCGATCAGGGCCGCATTCAGGGATTGCCGGAGGCGCAGACTGGTAAAGAACCGCCGGTTGCCCTGCAGTTCGAAATCGAATACGGGTTGATAGTGTTTGGTATGATGGACAGATAATAGCAGGGTATATTCTTTTCCCGGCCGCAGGGGCAGGATCGTATACAGACGACCGTCACCGTCGCTGATCTCGCTGAGCGGCCGGAATGCCCCGGCTTGTTTGTGCAGCACCCGGGCGCCATCCAGGTAAAGATAGATGTCCACAAATGTCAGGTGGCTGAAGGAGAGGACGCGGTTTGCGTCCCCCGCACTGTCGGTGCGCAGGGTGGTGAGCAGCCAGTAATAGCTGGTAGGATGGCCTTTCCGGGCGTCGGCCAGCTGCATGAAGGCGGCAGCGTGCAGCGCAAGGGAATCTGCGGAGAGCGTGCCCGTGGAATCTTCGAGAACATACAACCAGGGAGCGAGCGACACGGACTGTCCTGCGGGAAGAAGAGGCGTGGGAGGCGTTCCGCCGGCGATGCTGGATGCGAGAAGCAGGATCGGTAGTAGCCAAATTGCTGGTCTAAAGGGCCAATTAAGGGTCATCCGAATAAAAATACAAAATTTCATCAGGTTGGAAAATCTAATCTTAAATTTGGATAGGGGCATGGGATTTGAAGGACTGCCCATATGGCAGAACCTACCGCGCTGGATGATGAATTGCATTGGTATAAAGATGCCATCATCTACGAATTGCATATCAAGGCTTTTTGTGATGGGGATGCGGATGGCGTCGGGGACTTCCAGGGTTTGCTGCAGAAGCTGGATTACCTGCAGGACCTGGGCGTCACGGCCATTTGGCTATTGCCCTTCTATCCTTCGCCGCTGAAGGATGACGGGTATGACATTTCGGATTATTACAGCATCAATCCTTCCTACGGCGACATTCCCCGGTTCAAACATTTTCTGAAAGAGGCGCACCAGCGCAACCTGAAGGTGATCACCGAACTGGTCATCAATCACACTTCCGACGCGCATGCCTGGTTCCAACGCGCCCGTTTCGCGCCGAAAGGATCAAAGGAGCGCAATTATTATGTCTGGACGGACGACCCCACCCAATACAAGGATGTCCGGATCATCTTCCAGGATTTCGAGAATTCCAACTGGACCTGGGATCCCGTTGCGGAGCAGTATTACTGGCACCGTTTTTTTCATCATCAGCCCGACCTCAATTATGACAATCCGGCCGTCCAGGAGGAAGTCTTTCGGATCATCGACTACTGGTGTAAGATGGGCGTGGATGGGTTCCGCCTGGACGCGGTCCCCTATTTATTCGAACGCGAAGGCACCAATGGCGAGAATCTTCCCGAGACGCATATTTTTTTGAAGACGTTGCGTCACCATCTCGACGAACGTTTTCCCGGCACCGTGCTGCTGGCGGAAGCAAACATGTGGCCGGAGGACTCCGCCTCGTATTTCGGCAATGGCGATGAATGCCATATGAATTACCATTTCCCGGTGATGCCGAGGATGTTCATGGCGCTACAGATGGAAGACCATTATCCCATCACCGACATCTTCGATCAGACGCCGGCCATACCCACGACCTGTCAATGGGCCATTTTTTTGCGCAATCATGACGAGCTGACGCTGGAGATGGTCACCGATGAGGAGCGGGATTATATGTATAAAGTGTATGCCCGTGACCCCAAGGCCCGGATAAACCTGGGCATTCGCCACAGGCTGGCGCCGTTGCTCGACAATAACCGCAGAAAGATCGAATTGCTGAATTCGTTGTTGTTCACCTTACCGGGGACCCCCGTCATCTATTACGGCGATGAGATCGGGATGGGCGATAATTTCTACCTGGGAGACCGCGACGGGGTGCGCACTCCGATGCAATGGTCGCCCGATCGAAATGCGGGCTTCTCCGCTGCAAATCCGCAGAAACTCTATCTGCCGCTGATACTCGACCCGGAATATCATTACGAGTCGGTCAATGTGGAGACACAGCAAAGCAATACTTCATCGCTGTACTGGTTTATGAAGCGGATCATCGCGGTACGCAAGAAGTCGAAAACGTTCGGACGGGGAGACCTCAAATTCATGAATGTGGAAAATGCGAAGGTGCTCAGTTTTACGCGTACCTATGAGGACGAGACGCTGCTGATCGTCGTCAACCTGTCCAAATTCTCGCAGGCAGCCGAGATCGATCTGCTGGCGTATAAGGGTTTCGTACCGGTGGATGTGTTCAGCAGGAACCGGTTCCCCGTGATCAGGGAAGACGGACAATATTTTTTCACGCTGGCGCCGTATTCCTTCAACTGGTTCGTACTCGAAAAGGCCCATCCCGAAATGGATGAGGAAAAACCGCTGCCGCTCCTGCTATTGCGGAAATGGTCCGGTCTGCTGGAAGGCGCCGCGAGAAAACAATTGGAGACGACCATACTTCCAAGGTACCTGGTGCGCGCAAAATGGTTTATTCCCCGGGAAAGATATACCTACCAGGTGACGATAACGGATCATATCGTCATCGCAGCGGGAGACAACCCCGTGTACTGGCTGTTGCTGGAGATCACGGGGGACGATGGATTGACTGGGTTGTATCAGCTGCCTTTGTGGATGGTCAGGGAAGAGGCGGCCAAAAAACTGAGTGAGGTCTTCCCCGAAGCGCTGGTCGCGCAGGTGCGATCGGAAGAGGGAGACGGGATCCTGGTGGATGCCTTCTTCACCACGGAATTGCAGCTGGCGCTTTTGAACAAGCTGGCCGGGCAGAAACAGGGAACGGCCGCGGCGAACCCGATCGTATTCGAGGGCAGCGCCCGTATCAAACAATACCTTCAAAAAGCCGAAGGAGTGGTTCCGAAGATACACAGCTCGGATCTTTACAATACTTCCATCGCATACGACGGACTTTTTTATCTGAAACTATACCGCAACGTTACCCGGTCGGTAAATCCCGATCAGGAGCTGACCCGATGGCTCTCGAAGGATGCCAACTTCCCGCATCTGCCGGCCTTTATCGGCAGCATCGAATGGAAAGACAAAAAAAGCTGTATCGTACTGGGGCTTTTGCAGGAAATGATCGAGAATCACGGTGATGGGTTCGGGTATTTTCAGGAGCGGATCAATAATTATATCGAACGGATCCTGGCGATGGAAAAGAACGGACCGCTGCCAAACGGGCAGATGGGAACGCTTGCCGATCCGCTGGCTTTCGAAGAACTGCCCTCCGACGTGCAGACCCTCGTAGGTGTTCATGCGGCAGATCTGGCGCGGCTGATCGGTCTTCGAACGGCGGAAATGCACCTGGCGCTCGCGGCAGGTACCGGAAAGGATATGAAGCCCGAACCGTTCTCGCTGCATTATCAGCGGTCGTTGTATTCCTCCATTACGTCGCTGGTCCGGGAAACGTATCAGAACCTTGCGCGTCATCGGCAGTCACTTCCGGCGGGATGGCAGGACCGCATGGAGCGGATCCTTGCTTATCGATCCGAGCTGCTGACGATCCTGAAAAAGATCTATACCCGGAAGGTGGAGGTCTCGAAGATACGCATCCACGGCAATTATCATCTGGGCCAGGTGTTGCTGACGGGGAAAGACCTGGCCATCAGCGATTACAGCGGCGACCCTTCGCTTAGCTACAGCGAACGCCGGCTCAGGCGAAGTGTATTCGTCGATCTCGCGTCGATGATCGCCAGCTTTTACGAGGTAGCATTCGAGGGGTTCCTGCACAACCGCCAGATCCATGCGGGGGATGCGCAGCGTTTGTTGCCGATGGCAACCGTGTGGGCGCATTACATCAGCGGGTTTTTTATGCGGGCATATAAGGAGAAGGCGGCCGGGACTTTGCTGATACCTGCATCTTCGACGGACTTTGGGACCTTGTTGCAATATTTCGCGGTGCAGAAGGCGATGACGATCTTCAATGTCTATCTGAAAAAAGATCCCACCCGGCTGATCATCCCGCAGACGATCATGAGGGCGGTATTGCCGCCGCAGCCCGAGCCTAAAGCGCCACCGCCACCCGTCATTCCGGAAGTTGCCGCGACGAGGCTGAAGGAAGAAGAGGCGAATGCCGCGCAAACTGCAGAGGTGGTCGCGGGGCCGAAGCCTGCGGACGTGCAGGCGGAGAAGGTCGAAAAGGCCTGAAACGATACGGCCAATGGGGGCGCCAATCTGAAGGCCTAAAACAGCGAGATCTGTATGGACGCCGGTTGGTCCCGGACACCGGCGCTGGTCTTCCGCCGGCGCGCGGCAAGCGGGGCCGTTGCGGGTTCATCGGGGGCGACCCGGGCTTTTGCCCGACCCTCGGGTGTCCAGGCAGGACCGGCCACGCCGGCGTACCGGCCGTCGATGGCATAAACTTCCGATTCATTATAACGCGAAGCGATGGCGATAGTGGCGCCCCGGGCCTGCGTATCGAAAAGCAGTTGCACCAGGTCGGGACGATTGTTGTCCTCGGACAGGTGAGAGAGGAGGAGATGGCTCATGAAGGCCGGGCGATAGTCGATGAAGAGTTCCAGCGCCTGTCTGTTGGAAAGATGACCATGACCGCCGCGGATGCGGTTCTTCAGCGGCCACGGATACCGGCCTTTTTCGAGCAGTTGTTCATCATAATTGGCCTCCAGGAAAGCGGCATGGCATTGGGTGAAATGGCGGATCAGGTTGTCGCAGACGACGCCGATATCCGTGAAGACACCGATACGGACCGTCGGGGACGCGACGGTAAAACTGTAGGGGTCGGAGGCATCGTGCGTTTTGGAAAATGCGGTGACGGTCAGGCCGCCGATGGGAAGGGGTTCATCGGCGCGAAAGGGCCGGACGAGTTGCGGATCTGGCGCGAAACGGCATTGCCGGAGGGTCGGCTCCGTTATATATACCGGCAACCGATAGCGTTGCGACAGCACCTCGAGACCCCGGATATGATCGTCGTGTTCGTGCGAGATAAAGATGCCTTTTACCCGGGCCAGCGAAAGGCCCAGCCTCCGCATACGGCGCTCGGTCTCCCGGCAGGAGAGACCTGCATCGATGAGAACGGCTTCGGCTTCATTGCCGATATAATAACAATTGCCATTGCTGCCGGAATTCAGGGAGGCGATGAATAAAGTCATGGATGGGACAAATTTAGTTGTATTTTGGGTTCGATTATGCCCACTTCCCGCAAATACCTGGCTATCGCCGTTTTTTTTCTTTTGGGTGCAGCGACTGGCGACGCGCAAACTTATCACGAACAGTACCGCCCCGGGTTCCATTTCTCCCCAAAAGAAAAATGGATGAACGACCCCAATGGGCTGGTGCATATCGACGGCGTTTATCATCTTTTTTTTCAATATTACCCCGGAGGTATCGTGTGGGGTCCCATGCATTGGGGCCATGCGACGAGTCGTGACCTGGTCCATTGGCAGCAACAGCCGATCGCGTTGTATCCCGATAGCCTGGGTTATATTTTTTCCGGGAGCGTCGTCGTGGATTCGAATAATACCAGCGGGTTTGCGGGGACCGGTCCCGCCGCGGCCGCAAACGCGACGGAAACCAGACCTGCGCCGGCGAGGATGAAGGCGCCCAAAGGGAAACCTGCGGCGCGCGAGAACAAATCCCCGGCCTCCGAAAGAGGCGGCGGTGCCGCTGGTATCATTCCGCTGGTAGCCGTATTTACACAGCACGACACTGCGGGAGAACATCGGCATACCCTCGACTTCCAGCGACAAAGCCTGGCCTACAGTCTCGACAAAGGAAACTCATGGACCAAATATCCGGGCAATCCCGTTCTGCCCAATCCCGGCATCGCCGATTTCCGGGACCCTAACGTGAACTGGTATGCGAAAGGTAAGAAATGGGTGATGGCGCTGGCAACGAAAGACCGGATCACCTTCTATTCCTCGCCCGACCTGAAAAGTTGGACAAAGGAAAGCGATTTTGGCGAAGATGCCGGTGCGCATGGCGGCGTATGGGAGTGTCCGGGTCTTTTTCCGATGACGCTGAAGGTGCGCGAAATGGTGCGGTCGTATTGGGTGTTGCTGGTGAGCAACAACCCGGGCGGTCCCAATGGCGGCTCGGGGACGCAGTATTTCATCGGCCAGTGGGATGGGCATGTATTCAAACCGGTGGATACAGTCACACGGTGGATCGATTACGGTCCGGACGATTATGCCGGCGCCGTTTGGAACAATACCGGGCGCCGCCGGTTGTTTCTGGGATGGATGAGCAATTGGGAATACGCCAACCAACTGCCTGCCGCGGCCTGGCGGAATGCTATGACGATCCCGCGCAATCTTTTTCTTCAGGAGTCGCGGTCGAAGGTGCTGCTGGCCTCGGAGCCAGCGCAGGAATTGTACGCGCTGACCAAACGAAAGGTCGAATTGCGGCATATTGTCGTCGACAGCAGCACGAGTCTGGCGGGTATACTGAAGGATACGGCAGGGCGATACATCCTTGACGTAGAGGGGCCGGCCGACGGAAGCGTCGCATTTGTTTTTTCCGATGCGTTGGGCGAGCAGCTGGTATTCGGATACAATGCCGTCAAAGATCAATACTACCTGGATCGCAGCCGCGCAGGCCGTTCGGATTTCCACCCGGGTTTCGGGGGACTTTATACGGCGCCCCGGTTGACCAGCAGCGGTAACCTAAACCTTCAGTTCGTCATGGACCGCAGCTCGCTGGAAGTCTTTGCCGACGACGGTCTGACGGCGATGACAAGCATTTTCTTTTCCCAACAGCCGCTGACACGCGTGAGGGTCAATACCACGGGGCCATGGACCATAAAAAAATTGGGCTATAGGGCCCTCGGGTCGATCTGGTGAAGCGCCGGAGGCGCATTTATGCGACATCGGCCGGCCGTGCAGCGTCTAGCGATGCAGTTTGCGGAATACTTCTTGCCGGTGTTCGCGGGAAATGGGGATCAGGGTGCCGGCGATGTCGACGCAATTGCCGTCGATGGTGCTGATCTTGTCGAATGCAATGGTGAAGCTGCGGTGGACGCGGGCGAACCGGTCGGAGGGAAGTTTTTCGGTGATCTCCGTCAGCGATTGATTGGTGATCCAGGAACGATCGGCGGTTTTGACCCGCACGTAATCTTTCAGGCTTTCGATATACAGGATATCGCAAAGCTGGATCTTAACGAACTTTCTATCAACCTTCAGGAAAAGATATTCGGGCGCGGACATTCGTTGGGGCGCTTCGGCCGCCGCCGTCGCCACGGGCTTATTCAGCTTGTGCATCTTTTCCATCGCTTTCATGAAGCGGGGGAAGGAGATCGGTTTGACGAGGTAGTCGATGACCTCGAGCTCGAAACCTTCCACCGCATAGTCGCGGTAGGCGGTAGTAATGATGATGGAGGGAGGGTCTTTGACTGTCTTCAGGAATTCGATGCCCGATAGCAACGGCATCTCGATATCCAGGAAGATGAGGTCAAAGCGTTTGTCCTGGAGGGCGTGGAAGGCATCCACTGCGTTCCCGCAACGCGTGATATTGGCGGCGTCGAGCCTCGCCAGGTAATTTTCCAGCACGTCGATCGCCAGCGGCTCGTCATCCACGATCATATAGCTCAACTCTTTTAGCATAGCGGTATTTTCAGGTGAACGATAAAGAACCGGTCGCGTTCCCGGATGTCGAGTGAATAAGCATTCCCGAAAAGCAGGTCGAGGCGTCTGCGGACATTCCTCAGACCGATGCCATTGTTCTCATCCGGCTTTTCTTCTTCGGAAACCGGGTTCTCGACGTGGAAGTGAAGATGCCCGTCCGTTACCACCAGGTCGATAGTCAGGTGAATGTGGCTGATGTTGTTCTTCACTCCGTGTTTGAAGCTGTTCTCCAGGAACAGGATCAGGATCATGGGTGGAATGGCCGCCTCGTCGATGGGACCCTCGGTGGTGAAGGTGACGGAGAGACGGTTGCCGAAACGCAGCTGTTCGATGTCCACATAATTCCGCAGATAGCCGATCTCTTTTGCCAGCGGGACCAGTTGGGCGGTCGATTCATACAGCATATAGCTCATGATGTCCGAAAGTTTGAGAATGACGTCGGGCGCCTGTTCGGATCGATTGAGCGTCAGGGAATAGATATTGTTTAGCGTATTGAAGAAAAAGTGCGGCTGGATCTGCGATTTGAGGAATTTCAGCTCCGTCTCGAGATAGTGTTTTTCCCGTTCTTTTCGAAGTTGCTGATCGAGCATCGAATCCTTGGTGAATTTTAATCCCGTGGTCAGTCCTAGCACGTAGATGCCTATCACGGCTCCGACGATGATGTTCTTGGATGTCCAGAGCGTGGAGGCAGCTGCCGAAGCATGAGCGATCCAACTGATGATGGCCCTTTCCATAAGGAGGACGGATGCCGAGCAGGCGATTACCGTCAGCAGAAAAGCCACGACGTAGACCATATATCGCCGGGTAAAGAGCAGGCGGGGGATCAGCGCATATAGATTAAAGTAGGAATAGCCGGCCTGGATCAGGACCGTGAAAGAAACGATGGCAAAAAGGGCAAGGGTCATCCCCATGTGAAGGCTTAGATAGAAGATGACCATCAGCCCGTAATAGAGCAGCCAGAACAGCAGGTGATAAAGCCAGCGATGTCGCAACAGACCCGAATTGCGAAAGTCGGCGGCGATGAATGCGCTCTCCGCCGCAGGGATCGTATGTGCCGATGGCTCCGCCAATTGGTTCTAAAGATAATTATTTTGCCAGCCGCCTTCGTGTTTCTTCGCTGTACGGCAACGTTCCCGCGATGAATAGCACGATTTGCCGGCCTAGAAGGCTTTCTGTCGTTCGGCGCCGGCGCCGGCCGGCGCCGCATTCTTTACATACTTCTCGAGCCAGGCATTCTCTTCATACAGCAGATGGAGCAGGTTTTCCCTTCCGCGGTAGCCATGCGCTTCATAGGGAAGCACGACGTAACGCACGGTCCCCCCATGCCCCTTGATCGCATTGTAGAGCCGCTCGCTCTGAATGGGGAACGTTCCGGAATTGTCGTCCATCTCACCATGGACCATCAGCAGCGGAGTGGTGATCTTATCGGCGAAATTGAATGGACTCATGTCGTAGTACAGCTGGGGATCCTGCCAGTAGGTGCGGTCTTCGTTCTGAAAACCGAAAGGCGTCAGGGTGCGGTTATAGGCGCCGCTCCGGGCGATGCCGGCCTTGAAGAGCCTGGTATGCGCCAGCAGATTGACCGTCATGAAGGCGCCATAGCTGTGACCGCCGACGGCTACCCGGTTGCTGTCGCCCACGCCCATGGCCGCAAGCTGCCGGATGGCGGCTTCGGCATTGAGCCTCAACTGGTCGACGAAGTCGTCGTTGGGTTTTTTCGAGCTATCGGTGGCCACGATGGGCATTTCGGCGTTGTCCAGGATGGCATAGCCATGGATCACCCAGAAGACCGGCGAACCCCAACCGATGGTGGTAAAATGGAACTGGCTTCCCCTTATCTCTGCCGCATCGGCGGCGGAATTGAATTCGCGCGGGTAAGCCCACATCAGCACGGGCAGGGGTCCGTCTCGTTTGGCGTCATAGCCTTTCGGCAGGTAGAGATCGCCGGTGAGATTTACGCCGTCGGCGCGTTTGTAATGGATCTTTTCGCGCGTGACGCCTTCCATCTGCGGATAGGGATTGACGAAAGCCGTGACGGGTTTGTCGGGCGTCTTCGCCGAAAGGTTCTTAATATAATAGTTGGGCACTTCCTTCTGGCTTTCCTTGCGGCTCAGCAGAATTAACTTATCGGCATCGAGCACTTCGGCGATGACCTCATACCTGCCCGCGGGACAGCGCCAGACGATATCATTGTGCCTGGAACGCAGGTCGAATTTTGCGAGAAAGGGGAGGTCGCCGTCGGGGGAACTGCCCACGGGATTGTTGAGCAATAGCCCTGCTCCCTTGTCTACGGTGCAGAGAACGGGTTCTCCGTAACGATTACGGATGAGGACCGGCGCACCGGGATCACTATAGGCATCGGTGGTATTGCGCTGGATGAGGAGGCTGGTCTCGCCGGTAGCTGGGTTGATGAGTAGCACCTGTTCCTGCTGTCTGCTGCGAAGCATTTCATAAACCAGGGCGGTGCTGTCGTTGCCCCACAGGACACTGGTGAAACGCAGTTTTGTCCGGAACAGCAGTTTCGCTTCGGCGGTGAAAGGCGCGGGAAGCTGGTAACCCGCATCGTGGAATTCCTGGTGTTTGCGCATCAGCCCGCTGTCGAGGGGAGCGCACCAGAAGAGGGTGGCGGGTTTGTCGCCACGCCAGCCGAAATCACGCGGCACATTCTGAGTATTGTCGAAACCGCGGGGAGAGTTCTCGCGCGAGGGCAGATCGGCAATGGTCCTGACGGGCCGGCCGGCGAGATCGATGATGCTGACCGTGGAATTGAAGCCATTGGCAGGTACGAGATAGGAGAATGGCTTGTGGATCGTTCTCAGCAGGATGTACCGTTTGTCGGGAGACGGTTCTATCGAAGCGAAGATGGCGGGTGCGCCGACGGCGGTTTCCATGCCACCGGTATTTTTGACCAGTTGCGCCTTACCATAGAAAGCGAAAAGCGCTTCATCATAAGGAGTACGGATCAGGTCTTCGAACGTGGCGCTCGGCGCCTTTTTGCCGAGGTTCTCCTGGATGGCGGGGCCATTGGGTACCAGCTGTTTTGGAGGAGCCGCGCCGGCCGGCTTGAGGATGACCTTATAGAGGAGCGTCCTGTCGTCGATCCACCGATAGGCGCCGCCGGTGATGACATTGAGCGCCGCTTTGTTTACCCTGGCCGCTTTTCGCGTGGCGATATCGATCACATAAAGATCGACGCGGTGACCCGTAGTATTGGTAAATGCGATCTTGTTCTCCCCGGGGCTCCATCCGATGTTGCCGGCCTTCAATGGCGTGGGGAGCCCCTGCACGGCATACTCCTGGCCGGTCCGAAGATTTTTCAGAGAAAGACCATCGATGAAATTCTGTCTGCTCAGCGCATAGTTTTCGGGATTGAAACGCAGCCCCGCGATACGCAGCTCGGGTTGTGCCAGTTCTTCCACGGAAGGATAGGAGGGACGGCGGCTGAGCAGCATCCATTCGCCTTTGCGGTCCACGCTGACGGCAGGGGTAGGCGGCGCCAGCAGGAGATCGGCAATATCCCTGGGTGGCAGTCGATAGCCCGTATTGTCCTGGGCCAGGATGGCGCCGGAAAGGGCCGCGGCAAACAGGAGCAGCAGTAGTTTTCTCATAGGAGTAAGGTAGAAAAAAATCAATTGCCGGCAAACGATTTCATTTGCCTGGAAGGGGATGTCAGGTCCTTGAGGGTTCGATGGCTCCTGGCAGGACACAGGGTTGCGCGCTGCCGATGCGCGGGGCCGGTCTGGGCATGATCACCGCTACCGGTGGAGGAGTCGTCAAACGGCAGTCCGGCGGTGGGTCCGGCGTGAGGTACCGGTCGCGGGTATGAGGCTGCTGGTCGGGCGGCAGGTATTGGTCATGGTCGCTGTCCGGCACCCGGCGATAGTTCGGGCCGACGATAGCCGGCTGGTAGCGATTGCCTGGGGCTGCTCCCGGGGTCTCCGTGACCACCGGAACGGCTGCGGGCAGCTTTTTCACCGGCGGTTTTGTTGCAGGATTTCGGGTTTGCTTTGTGGCGGCGGTTGCCGGGGCTGCCGGGATACTGGCGCCTGTCGCTTTGGTGACCGGCATCCGTGTCGTCGCTCCGGCGGGTGTCCGTGCCGGCATTACCAGCGGCGGGAGATCCGTTTTTTTCAACAGCACGCGGAAACCGATGACGGTAAGCAGCAGCAGGAACATGCTTCCATGCAGGTGTACCAGGTCGCCCGAGGGATAGGGAAGGGTGATATCCGCGCGGATGCCGAACGAATCGATGCCGTTGCGTACCTGTTTTGGAAGCGCATCCTGCACCAGGTAATAGAGACCGCCGCCGGCGAGGATGAAGATCAGCAACAGCCACCAGCCGGTCAATGCGCCCCACAATTTTTTCCGGCGAAGGCGACCGGGCGCCTGACCGCGGTTGCCCAGTTCCGGGGAAATGACCATACCATAAAGAATGAGGAACAGGAAGGTAACGGGGATCCAGTCGATATCCGGCAAGGCGAGCGGGATGTCGAGGAATACGATCATTGGGCGGAGGCTTCCCAGCTGGCCCAGTTGGGGGATCAGCGGGGCGAAACAGAATTGCTCCAGCAGGATAGAGGAGGTGAGTACGATTCCCACGAGGAGAAAGTTCCCGCTCCGGATCGTAGGGGCGCCAGGGGCTGACATATACCTATTTTTTTACGTTGATGGGAAGATGAAAAGACCGGGTAAAAAAACGTCATGCAGGAGCAGAAAGATTATTGTGATAAGAACGTATCAGCCATACAAAGTTATATGCCGTCTATTGCCAAAGAAGCGTTAAAACGGAATTTATTGCTTAACTTTTCAGCATGGTCACATCCTCGAGCCTTCACCTGCCCGTGATCGCGGGGGTTAGGGAGTACCGGCAACAGGCGGAACAGCTGTTTTCGGCCTACATGGCCGGCGACTCCGGTGTCAGGGTTTTGATCGATGAACACCATCCACGGTTGCGGCGCCTGGGAGCCGGCGAAGAGAACCATGCGACCGTTACGCTTGCCGATATTCAGCTGGCCATGGCGGATTGGTATTGCCTGGAGAGCTGGCCGCACCTGGAAGAATGGGCGGCGGAAGCATCTTCTACAGGATCGCGCGTATCTTCTTTCGAGGCTGCGGCGGACTCCATCCTTACCGGCAATGCGGCGAACCTGGGCGCTTTGCTTCGCCTTTATCCTTCGCTGGTCAGGCTCCGGAGCATGCGCCGGCATCACGCCACGTTACTTCACTATATCGCTGCCAACGGGGTGGAATATTACCGGGAGCACTATCCGAAAAATGCCGTGGCGTTGCTGGACCTGCTGCTGGCCGCAGGCGCAGAGGTCGATGCGACGGCGGATATGTATGGCGGCGGGGCGACAACGATCGCACTGGTGGCAACGAGCATACATCCGGCAAAAGCGGGCGTGGTGATCCCATTGCTGGATAGATTGATCGTCGCAGGAGCGGCTCTCGACATGCCGGATGCCGCAGGCAACCAACACTATATCGTTAACAGCTGTCTGGCGAATGGCCGTCCGGAAGCCGCCGCCTATCTATCGAGGCGGGGAGCGTATCTCGACCTGGAGGGAGCGGCTGGGGTAGGGAGGCTCGACGTGGTGGAAACGTATTTCGATGCGAACGGCGGGTTGAAGAAGATCGCGATGCGGAGCCAGCTCGGAGCCGCGTTGAACTGGGCCAGCGAGTATGGGCATTCTGCGATTGTAAGCTATTTGCTGGACAGGGGCGCCGATCCGGGAGATTCGATCAATGGGATGCATGCCCTGCACATGGCATTGCTGGGCGGTCACCTGGAGACGATCAGGCTGCTGATCAAAAGAGGGGCGCCGCTGGAAGCGCGAAATATGTATGGCGGCACTCCGCTGGGAATGGCGCTTTGGGCGATCCGGCATCGCGATCCCGTGCATACGTGGCCGGAAAAGAAGATCGACAATGTAGGCGTCATAGAAGCGCTGCTGACCGGTGGCGCCGAGGTAGGACCGGGCATCCTGGCCACCTTGCAATGGCAGCCCCGCAGCCGTCTCAAGACCGAGATCGAACAGCTGTTGCTGCGGTTTGGCATCGAGCCGTGGAAGGGATAGGGATTTGCGCGCACCGCCCATTTTTCGTAACTTATGCCTTAAATTTTCGAACATGTCCTCCAATCAGTCTCCGAAACCGCTGACCCCCGCCGAGACCAATCCCCTGTCTTCCCTGGATGTATGGGAAGACCATCTGCTGGAACGTTATCCGGATCCCGACGCGATCGCCAGGGGAAAAGGGACAGAGGAGTACCGCAATTACGAATCACCGGGCCGCGATTCCGTGCGCGAGTTCTACCGGCTGAATCATACCTATCAAACCTATGCGTTCGTACAAGAGAAGAAAGCCGAATTCCTGCGCTTCGACAGGAAAGAGATGTCGGTTTGGGACGCATTCGAATTCCTGAACGAGCTAGTGGACGACAGCGATCCTGATACCGATCTCGACCAGTTCCAGCACCTGCTGCAAACCGCGGAAGCCATACGGGCGGACGGTCATCCTGACTGGATGGTGCTGGCGGGGCTTTTTCACGATATGGGAAAAGTATTGTGTCTGTTCGGCGAACCGCAATGGGCGGTAGTCGGCGATACTTTCCCTGTCGGCTGCGCCTGGAGCGACAAGATCGTCTACCCGGAATACTTCGCCGCCAATCCCGACGCGGAGGATGCACGATTCCAGACGAAATACGGTGTTTACTGGCATGGCTGCGGACTGGGGAATGTCGATCTTTCCTGGGGGCATGACGAATATGTGTATCATATGCTGAAAGACTATCTGCCCGAGCCTGCCTTATATATGTTGCGTTATCATTCCTTTTATGCGCAGCACCGCGAAGAGGCCTATGACCACCTGATGGATGAGCATGACAGGGAGCTCTTCAAATGGGTGCGATTATTCAATCCCTATGACCTCTATTCGAAGAACCCGGTGCCCCCGGACTGGAGCCGGCTCCGGCCCTACTACGAAGAGCTCGTCGCAAAGTATCTTCCGGAGAAGGTAAAATTTTAGCAGGAAATACTTTCCCGAACACTAAAAAAGAACTTTTATCTTCGGCGAAAAGTACCGAATGAGAAAGGTTTTGCTGTTGGTGCTCGCCCTGACCGCGTTGGCGGGATCGCATGCGCAGGAATATCAATCCACGTGGGAATCGCTGGACAAGCGGCCGGTGCCGCAATGGTTCAAGGATGCCAAGTTCGGCATCTTCATTCATTGGGGCGTCTATTCGGTCCCGGGATACAGCAAAGTGGGGCAGTACGCGGAGTGGTATCAGAACGGGCTGCACAACGGCGACACGGCTCGTATCCGGTACCAGAAAGAGGTGTTCGGCGACATGACCTATTACCAGCTGGCCGACCGTTTCAAGGCCGAGCTGTATAACCCAGACGAATGGGCGCATGTCATCGAGCAATCGGGGGCGCGCTATGTGGTGCTCACCTCCAAACATCATGACGGATGGGCCAACTGGCCAAGCGCGGCTACCCCGGTGGCATGGAATTTCCCCTGGAATGCCGGGGTGGCGGGACCGCATCGCGATCTGCTGGGCGATCTCTTTGCCGCCTTGCGCAAAACGTCGGTGCATCCCGGGATGTATTATTCGCTGTACGAATGGTACAACCCCCTGTGGCTGCATGACAGAACGCGGTATGTCCGGGACTATATGTGGCCGCAGATGAAAGACCTCATTACGACCTACCGGCCCGATGTATTCTGGACCGACGGGGACTGGGAGGACAGCGACACGACTTTCCGCAGCCGGGAATTCCTGGCATGGCTGTATAACCAGAGCCCGGTTAAGAACAGTGTCGTCACCAATGACCGCTGGGGCCGCGGGATCCGGTTCCATCACGGTGGTGTATATACGCCAGAATACCAGCCGAACCTGGATTTCAAGGATCATTATTTCGAGGAGAGCCGAGGGATGGGTTACTCCTACGGTTACAACCGGGCGGAAGACGCCTGGGATTATAATTCCGCGCAGTCGCTGGTGCTGCAGCTCATCGATAAGGTCAGCCGCGGCGGGAATTTCCTGCTCGACATCGGCCCGGATGCGCATGGGAAGATACCCCCTATCATGGAAGAGCGGTTGTTGCAGATAGGGCGCTGGATGAAGATCAACCATGAGGCCATCTACGGGGCGGTACGTTGGAAAACGGCTTCGCAGTGGGGACCGGGACGCAGGGATTACAAACCGCCCAAAGGCGGGGGCGGCGATCTGTTGCTGAAGCTGACGGTAGACCCTGACCCGGGCTATGCCGTGCAGGAATGTTTCTTCACCTATAACCCGCAACGAAAGGACCTGTATATACTCCTGCCGAAATGGCCGGGTGGAGGCGCCCCGTTCGTGGCGAAGGACCTCGTGTTGCCCGCGGGAACACAGGTTCAGCTGCTGGAAACGCATCAGCCGCTGAAATGGACCCAACAGGGGAAAGACGTGAAGATCACGCTGCCGGCGTTCGATCCCAACCGCATGACCAGCGAATATACCTATGTAATCAAGATCGCATCGATATGAGAAAATTTTTATTGGTAGCCGGGCTGGCATTAACGACCGTAGCCGTCTCCGCGCAGCGGCGGCTGGATTTCGATGAAGGCTGGAAATTCCATCTCGGGCATGCCTCCGACCCGCACCGGGATTTCAATTATGGCATTGGGAATATCCTGTCCAAGACCGGCGACGCGGACCGAACCTGTATCCGGACGGATTTCGATGACAGGGACTGGCAGAATGTACAGTTGCCTCATGACTGGGCGGTGGCATTGCCGTTTGTATATGTTCCCAATGGCGATGTCGACGCGCACGGTTATCATGCGGTAGGGGCGCTTTTTCCCGAGAACAGCATCGGCTGGTACCGCAAGAGCTTTACCATCGATAAGGCAGATTCGGGACGTCGCGTGCTGTTGCAGTTCGACGGCATCTTCCGTGACAGCAAGGTCTGGGTCAACAATTGCTATCTCGGAGGCAATTTCAGCGGCTATACCGGATCATCCTACGATATCACCGATTTCCTGCACTATGGCGGCAAGAACACGGTGGTGGTGCGCGTAGACGCGAGCCAGTATGAAGGTTGGTTCTATGAGGGAGCGGGGATCTACAGGCACGCATGGCTGAATATCTTCGACAACCGGCATATCGATCGCGAAGGCGGCGTTTTCGTGCATACGACCACAACCGGCGGCCGGTCGGCAGTGACTATCGAAACGAAAGTGGCCAACAGCGGTTTACAGGATGAGAAAGTGACGGTGAGCGCGTATGTCACAGACCGGGAAGGAAAGGTTGTGGCGCAAGGGGAAGAGCAGCCCCTGGCCGTGGCCGACGGAGCGACGGCTTCGACGAGCCAGGTCCTGACAGTGACGCAACCCAGGCTTTGGTCTTTGGATGACCCCTATCTGTACCGTGCCGTAGCGCTGGTACGCAGCGGGGGACGAGTCGTCGACAGCCTGAAGGTACGTTTCGGCATCCGCACGGTGACCGTCGACAAGGACAAAGGTCTTTTTCTCAACGGAGCACCGGTCAAGATACACGGCGTATGTTGTCACCAGGACCACGCCGGGGTAGGCAGCGCATTACCGGATTATCTTCAATATTATCGCATCGGGCTGTTGAAGGAAATGGGCGTGAATGCCTATCGCACGAGCCATAATGCACCGACACCCGAGCTGCTGGATGCCTGCGACTCGCTGGGCATGCTGGTGCTGGACGAAACCCGGCTGCTGAACAGCGGCGCCGAGTATGGACCGGATTTCGAACACCAGATCCTGCGTGACCGCAATCATCCCTGCGTGTTCATGTGGTCCATTGGCAACGAGGAATGGATGATCCAGACCTCTACCACAGGCAAACTGATCGCGCAGACCCAGATCCAGCGGCAGCGGTTGCTGGACCCCACGCGTACCTGTACCTATGCCGCGAACGTCGGCAACGAATACCGTGGCGTCAACGAGGTGATACCCGTACGGGGATTCAATTATAACCTGGGCGGTCTGGACGCCTATCGCAGGGCGCACCCCGATCAGCCAATCATGGGCACGGAAGTGGCCAGTACGGTATCCACGCGCAGCATCTTTGAAAAAGATACCGTCAATGCCTATGTGCCGGATTATGACAGCGTGGCTCCGCCGTGGGCATCGACGGCCGAATACTGGTGGCGTATCGCCGCGGACCGGGAATGGTTTATGGGTGGATTTGCCTGGACAGGTTTCGACTATCGGGGCGAACCGACACCTTACCGCTGGCCCGATATCAACTCGCACTTCGGCATCATGGACATGTGCGGATTCCCCAAGACCGTATATTATTATTATCAGAGCTGGTGGACGGACAAGGATGTGCTGCATATTGCCCCGCACTGGAACTGGAAGGGAAAAGAGGGACAGGAGATACCGGTTTGGGTGAATACCAATGCGGACAACGTGGAGCTTTTTCTCAACGGGAAGAGCCTCGGGAAAAAGGATATGCCGCGCAACGGTCATCTGGAGTGGATCGTGCGTTATGCGCCCGGCAAACTGGAGGCGGTGGCTTATAAAAAGGGCCGGAAACTAACCGCCTTTGTGGAGACGACTGGTGAGCCGTATCGTATCGTCGTGAAGGGTTCCAGGCCGGTCCTCCGTGCCGACGGTAAGGACGCAATCGTCTTCAACTGCAGTGTCGTCGACCGGCAGGGGAGGGAAGTACCCAATGCTTCCAACCTGCTGCATTTCTCGGTCGATGGGAACGTGCGGATCATCGGTGTGGGCAACGGTAATCCCAGCAGTCATGAGGCGGATCAATATCCCAGCGGAGGATGGCAGCGCCACCTGTTCGGCGGAAAATGCCAGGTGATCCTGGAGTCCACGGGGACGGTCACGGAAAGCTCACCGCTATTACTGAGCGTGTCGGGAGAAGGATTGGTACCGGAAAGGACTACTATTGCAACATCGCCATAAATGAAAGTACCGCGGCCGATAGGGAAGCAGATCAGGGTTGCCGCATACAGCTCGCCCGTCATCAGCGCATTGACCATTACGCCCATGTTCATCCTCGGCGCCATCCGGTTCGAGCTGTATCCATGGGCGTTCGTCATGGGTGCGTTGCTGGTGTTCCTGTTCTGGCTGGGTAATATCGGCATCTGGCGGATAGTGGAAGGGAACGGCGAAACGGGACTGTCGGACATCGGCGCCTTGCGGCCGGCGGACCGGGATGGTGGCCGGGGCTGGATACGGTATTTGTGCAGCTATGTGCTATGCATCCTTTTCACCTTTTTTCTTTTCCACACCTGGTTTTCGCATTTCCGCGGTGAATTCGGGTCGTCGCGCAACGGCATGCATTTTCATGTGATCCTGTTCTTTGCGGTGGATACCGTCATCCTCATCCTCCAGGACCTGGCCGTCACGCGCGAAAAGAATGCGAGGATCGAACTGGAGAATTCCAGGCTGCGAATGCGGGACATGGAGGCCATGAATTTGCGGCTTGCCCGGCAGGTGCATCCGCACTTCCTTTTCAATTCGCTGAGCACGCTGAAAGCCCTGATCTCCGTTAATCATGAACAGGCCACTGAATACCTGGTCCGTCTGTCGGGATTTTTGCGATCTTCGATGACGGAAAAAGGATTGGTGCCGGTGGGCAAAGAATTGGAATGGTGCGCCGACTATCTCGAAATGCAAAAGATCCGTTTTGGGGAGGCGCTCAGGTTTTCGATCCGGGTGCCGGATGAAGTGCAGGGATCCTTTTGGGTTCCTGTTTTCTCGATACAGCTGCTGATCGAAAATGCGATCAAGCACAACGTGCTGGCCCCCGATCGTCCCTTGTCGATCGACGTCGTTTACCAGGACAGGTTCATTACCGTCAGCAACGGTCTGCAGCGAAAGGAGACGGGTGACGAGGACGGCAATGGAAGCGGGCTGATCAATCTGCGGGAACGATACCGGTTGATAAGCGGTGACCCGGTCCGGATCGAAGAGACGGCGGATCGATTTTCCGTCACTATAAAGTTACTGGCATATGAAAGTGGTGATCATTGAAGACGAGCCGCTGATGGCCCAGGACCTGGCGGCCTGTATCCGCGCAGCCGAGCCATCCGCCGAGGTGGTTGCCACTTTATCCTCCGTGCGCGAGGCGATCAATTATTTCCGCGGGGGCCCGGCGCCGGACCTTATCTTCAGTGACATCCAATTGGGTGACGGTCTCAGCTTTACCATCTTCGGGTCCAGCGCACGGACGATCCCGGTCATTTTCTGCACCGCTTATGATGAGTATGCGCTGGATGCTTTCCGCGCAGCAGGGATCGATTATATTTTGAAGCCATTCTCATCCAAAGACATTTCGACGGCAATAACAAAATACCGCGCATTCCGCGGAGCACCGCCTGCCTACGATGAGGTTGCCCGGACCTTCGCAAACCGGAAACAGCAAAGCGTACTGGTCTTTTACAAAGAGAAGATCGTGCCCGTGGATACCGCGGACATCGCGTTGTTCTATCTTCACCATGAGGTCACGTGGCTGCTTACCTTCGGCAAACTGCAATTCGTCATCAACAAACCGCTCGAAGAACTGGAGCGGACGATAGCAGGCCGGTTCTATCGGGTCAATAGGCAGTTCCTCGTCAACCGGCGTGCGATCAAAGACGTATCGCATTATTTCGGGAGGAAGCTGCTGCTCAATCTCACGATCCCCTTTGAGGAAAAGGTCACGGTAGGCCGGCTCAAGACCAACGATTTCCTGGATTGGCTGGCAAGCGAATAGGGCAACTTAACCGCTGTTTTGGACAGTTGGACCGGAATTCGCCCGGTACAGGGTGCCGGCCGCTTATCTTGTTGCGGCATTTCGATTGTTAATGTTAAAAATCACTCACGATGAGAACGAAACTGATCCTTCTGGCTGCAGCAGGTCTGCTGACAGCGGGCATTGCCATCCATCATTCGCATCATTGTCCGTTGATGAGCGCCAAAGCGGCGATCACCCAGCATCGCTGAGAGTTGGTGTTGCCGCCCGCCGAAGGCGGGCGGCTTGTTGTTTGTCTTTCACGGTCAGCGGACGGGTCGCCCATGCGTCTCGTCTGCGGTCAGCGGCCAGTCTTTGTTCGACCGGTGCGCCTCGGTCATGATGGCCCTGATATGCCGCACAATGTCGGGATGCTGTGCCGCAACGTTCTCCTGTTCACCGGGGTCCTTTGACAGATCGTATAGTTCGACAGGCGGATCGACGACGGTGTTGACCTGGAGCCGGACGCCTTTCCATTTTCCCCATCGGACCGCCTGCCGGCCGCCATTCTCGTGAAATTCCCAATAGAAATAATCGTGGATGAGCGCAATCCGGTCATTGCCTTTCAGCACCGGAAGGATCGAATAGCCGTCGATGTGACCGGTGACGGGGATGCCGGCCATTTCTTCGAAGGTGGGGAAAAGATCCCAGAACGCGGCTGGATGATCGCAAACGGCGCCGGCTTTTATAACACCGCGCCACTGGGCGATGAAGGGTTCGCGGATGCCGCCTTCGTACAGATCGCGTTTGATGCCGCGGTATGGGCCGCTACTACGGAAGAAATCGGGGTCGCCGCCGCCCTCGCGGTGCGGGCCGTTGTCGCTTGTGAAGAGGATTAGCGTGTTGCCGGCGATGCCCAGTTGCTGTACTTCATGCAGGATCTGTCCTACATAGCGGTCGAGCCGGCTGACCATAGCGGCATAGGCCGCATGCGGATAGGGTTCGAATCTGTAATCGGATCGCTTGTCGCCGGGACCGGGGGTCCTTGCGGCCTCGCGAAACTGTGTGACATAGTTGTTGTAAACGCTGTCGTGCGGCACCTGTAATGCCGCATGGGGAAGGGTATAAGCCAGGTAAAGAAAGAAAGGATGCCTGTAGTTGTTGTGCAGGAATTGCAGAGTGCGGTCGTGGATCAGATCGGCGGAATAGGCCGAATCTCGTTTCAGATTGCCGGGGAGCTCCAGTTTTTGGTCGTTGATCCAAAGATGGTCCGGGTAATAATTATGCGCCAGCGTCTGGCAGTTGTAGCCGAAGAAATCGGCGAATCCTTTTTTTCCCGGAGTGCCCGTAGAACCGGGATAGCCTAGTCCCCATTTGCCGAAAGCGCCGGTAATATAGCCATGTTTTTGCAGGACGGTGGCAATGGTGAGCGATGAATCGGGAAGCGGGAATTGACCTTCCGGCTGGAAGCCCCTGTTGCCGCGGATGGCGGTATGTCCCGTATGGAGACCGGTCATCAGGCTGGCCCGGGAAGGAGCGCAAACGGCCGTACCGGCGTAGAATTGGGTAAATCGCATGCCTTCCGCCGCCATGCGATCGATGTTGGGCGTCCGTATCCAATGCTGGCCCTGGTATCCTACATCGCCATACCCGAGGTCGTCGGCCAGGATGAGAATGATATTTGGACGGTCGCGGGCCGGACGGTTTTGAGCGTGCAGGGACGCCGCACCGATGAACAGGAGGAGGCAGCAGCCGATGGATCTGATCATGGATACAAAGAAAAGAAAAGTTTGGACGATCGGCCAAAACGGCGTAGGTTTATATTAGATTGATATCATTTTGATATCATATAAATTTACCGATATGATCCCTCTTACTTCCGAGAAGATACGAAAGCCCTGGAGCGGCTATCTCATGCTTTTCCTGTTGCTGGCCTTGCTGGCAATATCCATACTCCTGCTGGCCGTCCCTGCCTCGCAGGCCGTGGGGGCGGTCCTGATGGTCCTTTTTATTATACTATCGAGAGGGCTGCTGGTAGTACAGCCCAATACCGCCAAGGTGTTCCTTTTATTTGGAGCTTACAGGGGCAGTGTCCGCACAAGCGGCTTATACTGGGTGAACCCATTTTACGGCCGGACGACGATCTCGATGCGGGCCAGGAATTTCGAAAGCGAGCAGCTCAAAGTGAACGACAAGATGGGGAACCCCGTATTGATCAGCGTGATCCTGGTCTGGAAGGTGAAAGATACGTATCGTGCCTCCTTCGAGGTCGATGATTATGCGAAGTTCGTCAAGGTGCAGACGGATGCGGCCGTGCGTAAGCTGGCAGCCTTGTATCCCTATGACCATTTCGAGGACGAGCGGGCGGGGATCACCCTGAGCACGGATTTCAGCGAGGTGAATGCAACGCTCGAGCGCGAGACGGCGGAGCGGCTGGACATCTGCGGCATCGAAGTGGTGGAAGCCCGCATCACGCATCTGGCCTATGCGCCGGAAATCGCCAGCGCCATGTTGAGGAGACAGCAGGCTTCCGCAGTGGTGGCGGCGAGACACAAGATCGTCGAGGGTGCGGTGGGGATGGTGGAATCAGCCTTGCATTTGCTGAGCACCAAACAGATCATCGAGCTGGACGAGGAAAAGAAAGCGGCAATGGTCAGCAATCTGATGGTCGTGCTTTGCGGCGACCGGGACACGCAGCCAGTGGTGAATACGGGTACCTTAAATCATTGATGATGGCGGACAAAAAGCCTTTTGCCCTGCGCATGAACGCGGAGATGATGAAGGCCATCGAGCGATGGGCGGCGGATGAATTCCGGAGCGTCAACGGGCAGATCGAATGGGTCCTGCAGAAGGCGTTGCGCGAGTCGGGCCGGATAAAAGACAAACCGTCCGGAGAGAAGGCCCCGAGGGAAAAAGGGTGATCCGTGCGCGGGCATGGTGATTGCGTCGGTAAGTGAAAATAGCATCTTATGCCTACCAAACAAACGATCGAAGCAGCCAAACGTGACAAGCGCGAGGGTAAATCACCGAGTACACAGGCCGGAGAATTCGTAAAGGCCGAAATGGATAAGATCCGCAAGGGCGAGCATGGCGCCCGATCGGCGAAGCAAGCCGTCGCTATCGGTCTTTCCGAAGCGCGCCGCGCCGGTGTGGAATTGAAACCGCCTGCCAAAGGGAAGACGTCCGAGAACACCAGGAAGAACGCGCAAAGGGAATATGAAAAGGGACAGCGGCACGAACCGGTGAACCCGACACGTTCGCGTGCGAGGATAAAGGCATTGAAGAAAGAAAGCACCGAAGCAGCATCGCCAAAGGCGCTGTCCCGGCAGTCCACCACGGCCGCTAAACAACGCAGCAGTTCGGACCGCAGCCGTTCAGCCAAACAGGCTGCCCGCACCAAGGGGCCGCAGGAGCGCAGCGCGGCATCCCGTAAGGCGGCACGCACACGGGCGCAGCGGGGACACTAGTAGGGCGACATTCAGGCGGACTTTGATTTGGAGCGAGACGCACATACACTTAATTTTGCGACGCACATACACGCAATTCTGCGACGCTGCGCATGATGCTGAAATACCCTGTTACCATAGTACTCCTGCTTTTGACGTCCGTGCAGACCTTCAGCAAATGGTGTCTGATCGCCGAATTCCGGATCAACAAGGATTATATTGAAAAAAATCTATGTGTCAACCGATTCAAACCGTGCTGTTGTTGCAAGGGTAAGTGTTACCTGAACAAGCGGCTGGCGGAAGATCAGTCGCAACAGCAAACACCGGCTAAGAGCGCCCAGCATGAAGAAATACCGTTGCAGGTGGTACGGGCTGCATCTGTCCTGGCCGAACCTGTTGCAACGATCCTGCAGCACCGGCATGCGACCCGTTATCTCGACGACGAGCCGCAGGATTATATCCCCTCTTTTTTCGCTCCACCCCGGAAGACGATGTCCACAGGCTAAAGGAAAATTGTCTTCTCACCCAAAATCTACACATGGATGTATTGTTGCGACCTGGCGCGGGCGCCAGGAGGGGGCTATGGTTCATGGGCCTGCTGTTCATTGTTTCCACCGGCATCGCTCAGACCATTGTAAAAGGAAAGGTCGTCGATCAAATCACGGGCGAACCGTTGGAAAATGCCGTAGTGTCGGCAGGAGAGAATGGCAGATCGGTGCTGACCGACCAACAGGGAAATTTCGAGCTGCTCTCCGGCGGCCCTATCGATTCGGTCCAGGCGTCAGTCGTAGGCTACCTTCAGCATACCCAGGCTATCGGCAGAGCGGGCGAACCCTGTCTTATTCAGTTGACGCGGGGTACCGTCGATCTGCAATCGATCACGGTCCAGCCCATGCCCAATAATGCCTTGTTTTCCGTCATCAGCCATATCGACGTGAATCTGCACGCCCTTAATTCGGCGCAGGATCTGATGCGGTTGGTGCCGGGTCTTTCGCTGATGCAGCACCAGGGTGGCGGCATAGCGGACCATATTTTTTTCCGCGGATTCGATGCCGATCATGGCACCGATGTGGGCGTATCGGTGGACGGCATGCCGTTGAACATGGTATCGCACGCGCATGGACAGGGTTTTTCCGATCTGCATTTCCTCATCCCCGAACTGGTGACCAGCCTGGAGTATGGGAAAGGTCCTTACTATGCGGATCATGGAGATTTCACCACTGCCGGCTATCTCGCTTTCCGGACGGCGGATATTCTAGAAAAAAGCGAGGTAAGGATCGAGGCTGGCGGTTTCAATACGGGCCGTATCATGACCGCCGTCAATTTGTTGAGCGATAAGGCCAGACAGCGGGGAGAAAGCGCTTATGTCGCCGCCGAAGGGTATTACACCGATGGCCCGTTCGATTACGCCCAGCATTTCAACCGGGGAAACCTATTCGGCAAATATCTTGTCGATCTTTCGCCCGTCACCCAATTGAAGGCAACGGTATCGACTTTCAGCAGCCTGTGGCGGAGTTCGGGCGAGATCCCGGATCGTGCGGTAAAAGAAGGCCTGATCGGACGGTGGGGCTTTATCGACAGCACACAGGGAGGGAATACGGCGCGAAGTACCGCGATCCTTCGGTTGACGACGGCGCTGTCAGACAGGCTGAGCCTGGAAAACCAGGCGTATTATACCCATTATACCTTCGGACTCGATTATGATCAGACGTTCTTTGCAGACGACAGTATTGACGGCGATCACCTTCGGCAAAAGGAATCGCGGAACGTATACGGATACAATGGGAAACTGGTCTTGCATAGCCACCTTTCCGACGGCAGCGTCCTGTCTTCCTCAGCGGGTCTTGGTTTTCAGTGGAACGGGATCCGCGGCAGCGAGCTCAGCCACACGAGCGCGGCTCACCATGTGCTGGAATATATCCGGCATGGGGATATCCGCGAGTGGACTTTGAACGGATATTTCGACGAACAATACCGGACAGGCGCCTGGCTGTTCGATGCCGGCGCCCGTTTTGATTACCTGAATTTTTACTATGCGGACCGGCTGGGTCCAGCGCAGCCGGCGGCAGGTAAGGCGATCGTCAGCCCGAAGCTCAATGTGGAATATACCTTCAATAACAACGCGCAAGTCTATCTGCGGCTGGGCAAAGGGTTTCATTCGAATGACGCCGCTGTGGCGGCGGCGAATGGCCGCATCGGAGTCCTGCCTTTCGCCCTTGGGGCAGATGCCGGAATGAACTGGAAACCTGTTCCGCGTCTCTATATCAATGCGGCGATCTGGTATCTATCCCTGCAACAGGAGCTGACCTATGACGGTGACGAGGGTGTTTTCGAGCCCGGCGACAGGACCAGGAGGGCCGGTATCGATCTTTCCGCGCGTTATCAACTGACCAGCTGGCTTTATGCCAATACCGATGCGATCTTCTGCAAGGCGAGAGACGCGGATGCAAGGAAAGGCGGGGACTATCTGCCATTGGCCGTACCCTTTTACGGCACCGCCGGTTTGTATTTGCGGCTGCCGGGAGGATTCAGCGGAGGATGGAATATCCGGCACATGCGGGACCGGCCTGCCAATGCGGATAATTCCCTGGTCGCGCAGGGTTATTTGCTGAACGATCTGACGGCCAACTATGCGACGCGCCGATGGGAGATCGGTCTGGAGGTTCAGAATGTATTCAATGCCCGCTGGAAGGACGCACAGTATGAAGTCGGATCCCGGTTGCGGAACGAGGTGCAGCCAGTGGACGATATCAGCTTCACGCCGGGGATGCCGATCTTTGCCAGGGCGAAACTGACGGTATTCTTTTAATGAAAAACCCCACAGCCGTGGGGTTTCCCTGTTAGTTCTTAGTTGGGCCGCCGCCGTCCTCCGGCTTTTTACAGCAGATGGGCAGGCGTTTGTAGGCGTCGGGCTCTGCCGTGACGTCATCGGCGTCATATCCAACGTTGGCGATTGCGGTCTTGATGTTCTCGATATTCGTGCGATCGGTCAGCCACGTGACCGTTGTAGTTTTCCTTTTATAGTCTACGTTGATCTTCACGACGCCGTCCTCGTGTTTCATGTAGTTTTCGATCCGGGTCTTACATTTCTCGCATTGTACCGTCGGAGTCTTGATAACGGCGGTCATCTGGGGTTTCAACTGCGCGGAAGCCGTGCCGACCAGCCCGATAAGGACAAATAGAAGGAGATGTACCTTTTTCATATGTAATGGAATTAACGACACTAAAGATAAGGAATTTTCGGGAAGCCGCGAGGGGCTTATGCGCCGGTCCAGGCGGCGGGGTCGGCGCTCCACTGAAGCAAAACATTTTTTTCATCCGGGCCGACGAGCCCTTTTTCGATGGCCAGACCGATCAGCGTCGGGTAGTCCGATAGCGAAACATATGGAATGCCGGATCGTTCGAATGCCTGCCGGGCGGTATCGAAGCCATAGTTGAAGATCGATACCAGGCCAATGACGGAAAGACCTTCCTGCCGCAGGATCTCGACGACCTGCAGACTGCTCGTGCCCGTCGAGATGAGGTCTTCGACGACTATAACTGCTTGTCCGGGCTGGTAGTACCCTTCGATCTGTTGACCGAGACCGTGTTCTTTCGGTTTGCTCCGTACATAGACGTAAGGCAACTTGAGCTGGTCGGCGGCCATGGCGCCCCAGGCGATGCCGGCCGTGGCAACACCTGCCAGCAGACCTGCTTCCGGCCACCGTGCAAAGATCACATTGCAAAGTTCGGATTTGATAAAATCGCGGATATAAGGGAAGCCCAGGACCTTGCGGTTGTCGCAATAGATGGGGCTTTTCCAGCCGGATGACCAGGTAAAGGGTTCTTTCGGGCGGAGACGGATGGCCTGGGCCTGAAGCAACCGTTCGGCGACGGCCCGCTCATTGGTAGTGATGATCTTTTCTGCCATAACGCGAAAGTAGGTAAATTGCAGGTAACCGCACTCCCGGTTTTCCCCACCCACCATGCACATCAAGATCTATTTCAATGACAAACCGCTGTTCCTTTGCGATGAGCTGACGCCGGAGATCAGGGTGTATTCGCATCATGACGACGCCGTGCTGATCGACGAGTTCGATCACCATACGGTGAATACGATGATCCATGAGATGCGGCTGCCGAAGGTCCATGCCGGGATCTTTGTGCATAAGAACCTGGACGAGCTGCGGAAGGCCTTTTTTAAAAAGTTCCTGCTCGTGAAAGCGGGAGGCGGACTGGTGAGGAATGAAGCAGGGAAATACCTTTTCATGCTGAGGCGGGGCATCTGGGACCTGCCCAAGGGGAAACTGGATCCGGGAGAAACCATCGAACACTGTGCACTGCGGGAAGTGACGGAGGAGACAGGGCTGAAGGACGTACGGCTGGACGGCCCGCTCCTCGTGACCTATCACACCTATGACGAGAACGGCAAACATATCCTCAAGGAGACCCATTGGTTCAGGATGAATGCCGTGGACGACAAGGCCCTGCAGCCGCAGCAGGAAGAGCAGATCACCGAACTCCGATGGGTCTCCGCCGGCGAAATGAAGCCGTTGTTGCAGCGGACGTTCCCATCCGTGGCAGATGTCATTCGGCGCGCGGGTGAATAGTGGGCTCGCCTATGCCAGAGCATGGGCAATGAGGAGCCGATGTCATTCGGTGCGCAGGCTCCTGACGGGGTTGATCAGGGCCGCCTTTATCGTCTGGAAACTGACGGTTAACAGGGCGATCAGCAGTGCTCCGCCGGCGGGCAGAATGAAACACCACCAGGCCAGCGATGCGCGGTAAGTATAATTCCGCAACCAGGCATGCATACCGAACCAGGCGACCGGCATGGCAATGACCAGCGCAACCAGGACGAGCAGCACGAATTCTTTTGACAGCAGTTCCCAAAGATTGAATACCGAAGCGCCCAGTACCTTGCGTACGCCTATCTCTTTTCTCCGCTGTTCGGCCATATAGGCGGACATCCCAAAAAGGCCCAGCAAAGAAATAAAAATAGCGAGACCTGCAAAGACCGCGGCCAGCCGGCCGATGCGCTGCTCATTGTCGAACGTCTGCGAAAAGTCGTCATCGGCAAACCGATAGTCGAAGGTTTGCTCGGGATTGTATCTATTGAAAACGGCGTTAACGTCAGCCAATGAACGGGACGCGCTCCGCGCCGGATTCAATCTGACCACTACATTCTCATCAGGATCGGTGGCCAGGAAAATCACGAGTGGCCTGATCTGTTCGTAGGGTGAAGCGTTGACCATATCCCTGACCACACCGATGACGCGGTAGGGCATCTTATCCGACGTGATCGTCTGGCCGACCGGATTGCGAAGTCCCATGAATTGAGCGGCCGCCTCATTCATCAGGACCGCGCCGGAATCGGAAAGCATCTGCCGGGAGAAATCCCGTCCTTCGGCCAACTGCCAGCCCACCGTTCGCCCATAGCCCCAGGATACGCCCAATTGGTCGATATCGGCGATCATTCCGGGATCTTTTCCGGGCCACGAAATGCCACTGGTGCTGCCATAGCGATTCCCGGGAGAACCCGAACCTTCCGCCATATCGGTAATGGCGCCTTTGTCGGTCAGCTCCTTTTTCACTGCCTCGAAATGCTCGTGGATCTTATGCGTATTCATGTTCACCGTGAGCAGCCCGCGTCTGGAAAATCCCACAGGCCGGTCTTTGGCGAGCTGGATCTGCATGTAGACCACGATGGTGCCGATGATCAGTATTACCGAGACGGTAAATTGCAGCACGACCAGGGCCTTGCGCGGGATGGCGGCATTCCTGCCTATACGAAAATTCCCTTTCAGCACGCTAACCGGCCGGAAGGAAGAAAGATACAAAGCCGGATACGTGCCGGCCACCAGACCTGTCGCGATCGTAAAAATTATCGCGGTCATCCAGAACCAGGCGTTATTCCAGGGGACGGACATGCGTTTATTGGCGACTTCATTGAAGAAGGGCAGGCTGAGTCCGACCAGCACAAGCGCCAATGCAAAAGCGAAGATGGCCACCAGCAGCGATTCGCTGAAGAACTGGCTGATCAGCTGCTGCCGCAGCGAACCGATGGCCTTCCGGATACCGACCTCGCGTGCACGCCCTTCGCTGCGAGCTGTGCTAAGGTTCATGAAATTGATGCAGGCCAGCAGCAGCACAAATATGCCGATGATCCCAAACAGCCAGACATACTGGATCCGGCCGCCCGTGTTCACGCCGTTCTTGAATTCGGCATGCAGGTGCCATTTGCTCATGGGGAAGAGATACAACTGCGGATGGAATTTGGCCAGCCTCGCATTGACGTTCTTCAGCTTGGCATCCTTGATATGTTGGGAAGCCGACGCAAAATCAGAGCCGTCGGCCAGTTGGACATACACCTGAAAGGCATTGGGTCGCCATGGGTCCTTCATCGACCGGATCCAATCCGTCTTCTGATAGATGAGCTGCCAATTGCCGATAAATCCGAGGGAGCCGAAGGTTGAATTGAAGGGAAGGTCTTCATAAACGCCGCCCACTTTACTTTCGAAGAGGTTGTCGAAACGGAGGAGTCTGCCTAGCGGATCCGTGTTGCCGAAATAGGCTCGGGCGGCTGAGGCAGAAAGCAGAACTGTTGTTGGTTCTTTCAGGTTATCCCTGGTGCCGGCGAGCATTTTCAGGTCCAGCATATCGGCGATGGGCGCTTCAAAAAAGCCGCCGTTGGTCTTCAATTTTTTTTCGCCGTAATCCACCTGGTGATCGCCTTGTAAGCCGCCCAGCACGACGTGTGTGAAATCGCTGCCGTAGTGTTTGCGCAGTTCCCCGGCCAGTGGATAGGGCACGGTTTTCCAGGTCTCAACACTGCCGTTGGCCTCGATGTTCTGAATGACCAGCGCGATCTTATCGGAATGGGGGTATTGCTTGTCGAAGGACCATTCGTCGTAGATCCAGAGGCCGATAAGGATGGCTACGGCCATGCCTACGGACAGACCGGAAATATTGATGAGGGAGTGAGCCTTGTTCTTGATGAGATTGCGCCAGGCAACCAGCCAGTAATTTTTAAGCATGTTAGAGGAGATTACCAACTGCAGGACAAAAAATAGTGCCGATTTGCAAGCGTTTGACGATCAAATGTTTGCGGGCAAGCCTTTGGCGCCGGGTGTACGGAAACGATACGGGGAACGTCCGGGGCCGTGCAACGGTCGCGTGGCGGTGATCTGTCACGCGCCGGGCAGAATCTTTATGATCGCCACGGTGAGCCGGCTGATGCAGACCAGTTTTTCGCGTTCGTCGTGGATGCGGATCTCCCACACATGCGTAGTCTTACCGATGTGCAGTGGCCTGGCGGTGCCTGTGACAAAACCGTCTCGGATGCCGCGGATATGGTTGGCATTGATCTCGAGACCCACGCAATAGTATTGTTTCTGGTCGATCACGAGGGCGGAAGCCACGCTTCCCACCGTCTCGGCGAGTGCGACCGAAGCGCCGCCGTGGAGAAGCCCATAGGGCTGGCGGGTACGATGATCCACAGGCATGCGGGCCTGCAGGAAATCGTCTCCGATCCCGGTGAATTCGATTCCGATGTGTTCACCCATGGTTTGGTGACCGAGGGGGCGCAGCTGTTCGGGCGTGACGGTGGGATCGAACCAGATGGACATCAGCGGACCAGTTTTTGTTCTTTTAATGAGGTGGCGACCACGTCCGGGAGGAACTGCAGCGCGTTTCCGCCGTTGCGCAACACATCCCGCACCAGGGTGGAGGCCACGGAAGTATATTGCGGCAGACAGGTGAGGAAGATGGTTTCGATATCGTGGTCGAGGCTGCGGTTCATATCGGCGATCGCCTTTTCGTATTCGAAATCGTTGACATAACGAATGCCTCTCAGGATAAAATTGGCGCCGACCTGCTGACAGCACCGGACCGTCAGTCCTTCATAGACCACCGCTTCGACCTTGGGATTGTCCTTATAGATCTTGCGGATCCAATCCAGCCGTTGTTCTTCGGAGAACATGGGTTCTTTGTTGGCATTTCGTCCGATGCCGATGATCAGCTTGTCGAACAGGCCAAGACTGCGGTTGATAATGTCCTGGTGCCCGATCGTGATCGGGTCGAAGGTTCCCGGGAAGAGGCAGATTCGGTTCATAGTCGAGACGCAATTTATACTAAAAAAACCGTTACCTAAGCGAGCCGCCGCGGGCCGTTCCCCCGGCCAGCAGATAGAGTACGGCCATGCGTACCGCCACACCGTTCTCCACCTGGTGGAGGATGATCGATTGTTTGCTGTCCGCCGCGTCGCTGTCGAGCTCCACGCCCCGGTTGATGGGCCCCGGATGCATGATCACGATCTCCTTATCGAGACTGTCCAGAAGGCGCTTGCTGATCCCATAGGCGAGGCTATACTCGCGCAGCGAAGAGAACAGCGGCTGGTTCTGACGTTCAAGCTGGATACGAAGCACATTGGCCACGTCGCACCATTCGAGCGTTTTCCGGAGATCGTATTCCACGCGGACGTCGAAGGCTTCCCGGATATGCACGGGGATCAGAGTCGGCGGACCGGCGATCGTCACTTCCGCACCCATTTTTTTCAGCAGGTGGATATTGCTCAGCGCAACGCGTGAATGCATGATGTCGCCGATTATGGCGACCTTCTTCCCCTCCAGACCGCCCAGACGCTCGCGTATGGAGAACGCGTCCAGCAGGGCCTGGGTAGGATGTTCGTTGATGCCGTCCCCGGCATTCACGATGGCGGCAGAAATATGTTTGGCGAGGAAATGCGGGGCGCCGCTGGCGCTATGGCGCATCACCACCATGTCCACCTTCATCGAAAGGATATTGTTGACGGTGTCCAGCAGGGTTTCGCCTTTGGCGGCGGAGGAGCCGGAAGCCGTGAAATTGATGGTGTCCGCGGACAGCCGTTTTTCCGCCAGTTCGAAGGAGATACGGGTGCGGGTCGAATTCTCATAAAAGAGATTGACGATAGTGACATCCCGGAGGGTAGGGACCTTTTTGATGGGTCGCTGTAAAACTTCCTTGAATTGGGTGGCGGTGTCTAAAATGAGTTGAATATCGGCCGGCTGGAGGTCTCTAATGCCCAGAAGATGTTTGGTGCTCAGTTGCATTAGAACGCGAAGTTAGATTATTTTTTTAATTAAAGCAATGCGACCTCGTCCTTTCCATCCTTTTCCACCCAATATACCTTTACCTTTTGGGTGATGATGGAGTCGATGGGTTTGCCGATATAATCGGCCTGAATGGGCAACTGGCGGGAGAACCGGCGATCGATCAGAACGCAAAGCTCCACCTTGGCGGGTCGTCCGAAATCCAGCAGGGCGTCGAGGGCGGCGCGAATGGTGCGGCCCGTCCAGAGCACGTCGTCGATGATGATAACGTCCCGGTTCTCGATGGAGAAAGGGATGTCGGTCTGGTTCAGCTGGTGAAGACCGGCGCGAACGTCGTCCCGGTAGAAGGTGATGTCTAGCTTGCCGTATTGAATGGCGCCCTGGGGCACGAGGGGTGCAAGCTGTTGAACGATGCGATCGGAGAAATAGATACCCCGCGGCTGGATACCGATGAGCACGGTGTTTTCAAGGTTGAGATGATTCTCCAGCAGCTGGTGCGTCAGGCGTTGTATGGTAATGGCCAGCTGCTGTTCGTTCAAAATGATCTTCATGTTATAAAAATAGGACAAAAAAGCCGGCGCCAAAGGCGCCGGCCGGAACTTTTGGATGTAATGTCTTATTTGCCGCCGCCGAATTTGTAAATGCCGGTGATTCCTACAAAGCTGTAGGTGCCGCCAGTGACCCCGGTACCATCATAGCTGAGGATGACCTGGAACTGGTCCGCATTGTAACCTATCTGCGGGCGGTATTCGAAGCCGCTCGTGCTGCTGCCGCTGCCGGTGAACAACCCGAGGCCGCCCTGCACGCCGACAAAGAATTGCTGCGCGGGATAGAAACGGGCGCCGACCAGGATAGGGATGTGGCCGATCGAAGGAACCTTTGCAGAGACGGTACCACCAAACCCGTCGGGATAGCTCATTGTCTTACCGAAAAAGCTGGTGTAACCGATCGTGCCGACGCCCGAGATCTGGTCGGTCAGGGCGTATTCACCTTGCACCTGTGCGCCGATACCGAAGGACCAGCCGGTGCCGAAAGTGCCGGTCGGGAGACCGAGATTGACACCCGCGCCGAAGTTGAAGTCGCCTTGGGTCATTTGCGCTTTCGCGCAGAAAGCCGAGAATAAGAGAACGATAGAAGCCAGGAGAGTCTTTTTCATAATTGGTTTAGTTTATGACAAAAATAATGGGCGCGAAACTATTTTCTGCCTGTGCTGAACAGGACATACGTGAGCCCGAACTGGAACACGTTGTTATGTACGCTTGGACCACCGTCGTTGGCAATATTGGACAACCCGGCATTATAGCGGAAGTCGATCCCAACGGGGCTCTCCGGTATCTTGAAACCGAAACCGAATGCCCAGGCGAAATCGGTGGAGTTGAGCTGGTTCTTGATGTCGGTGGTCACGCCCTGGTAGGTCGTGTTCGCGCCGACGAGGAACCCGAACTGAGGTCCGGTTTCCACATAGAAACCCGAGTGGTGTGCGAACTTCAGCAGGATGGGCACATTGAAATAATTGATGTGATCATTACCTGTCCCGCCGGCGCCGTCCAGGAATTTGTCACCCTGACCGGAAAAGTACAACTCAGGCTGTAACTTCAGGCCACGGGCAAGCGGCATTTGAAAAAAGACGCCAAGATTGAAATTGGCCAATGTGCGTGCCGTGTAACCCTGAGCATCGCTGAGATTGGCGAGATTGACGCCGGCTTTGGCGCCGAACTCGAACTGTGCATGCGCGGTAGCAAACGAGATGCCCGCAATGACGATCAATGCTAATTTCTTCATATAGGATTTTTTTGCTCCGGGGCAAATATACAAAGCCCCTTGTAACTCAGTACACTACGTAAAGGCTATGATTTTATTGTGTAACAGGCAAAAAAATAAGCGCTGATATAAAAAAGGCCCGGCGGAGCCGGGCCTGTCGTATCAAGATTGCAGGAAAGGATAACGATAATCCGTGGGGGGAGCGAAGGTCTCTTTGATGGTACGGGCACTGAGCCAGCGATAGAGGTTAAGCATCGAGCCCGCCTTATCGTTAGTGCCGGAAGCCCGGGCTCCGCCAAAGGGCTGCTGACCGACCACCGCACCGGTCGGTTTGTCGTTGATGTAAAAATTTCCAGCAGCGTTACGCAGACGATCGGTAGCCAGGCGGATCGCTGCCCGGTCGCGCGAGATGATCGATCCGGTCAGGGCATAAGGAGAAGTAGAATCGACGAGCTCGAGGGTTTTTTCGAATTCCGCCGGTTTGTAGATATAGATCGTCAACACGGGGCCGAAGATCTCCTCGCACATCGTCGTGGCTTTCGGATCTTTGGCTTCGATGATGGTGGGCTGTACGAACCAGCCCTTGCTCTTGTCGCATTCTCCGCCGACCAGTATTGTGGAATTGGGGTCCTTTTTGGCGTTGTCGATATACGTTTTGATGTTGTCGTAGCTTTTTTCGTCGATGACGGCATTGATGAAACAGGAGAAATCCTCCACGCTTCCTATTTTGAAGCTGTTCACGCCTTCGACCAGTTTGCGTTTAACTTCTTCCGCCAGATTCTCGGGGATATATGCCCGGGAGGCAGCCGAGCATTTCTGTCCCTGGTATTCAAAGGCGCCGCGGAGAAGAGCGGTGACCAGCACGTCCGGATCGGCGCTTTCATGGGCCAGGACAAAATCCTTGCCGCCCGTCTCCCCGACGATGCGGGGATAAGACCGGTAGTTGCCGATATTCTCCGCGATTGTCCTGTACATGTGGTTGAAGGCGCCGGTCGAGCCGGTAAAATGCAGGCCCGCGAAGTCCCTGTGTGCGAAACATATTTTCCCGAGCGTAGGGCCGTCGACATAGATCAGGTTGATGACGCCGTCGGGAAGGCCGGCCTCTTTGAGGACGCGCATGAACAGTTGAGCAGCGAATATCTGGGTATGGGCGGGTTTCCAGACAACCGTATTCCCGCAAAGCGCGGGGGCCGTCGGAAGGTTGCCGCCGATAGCCGAAAAATTAAAGGGCGTGATGGCCAGCACGAAGCCCTCCAGCGGGCGCCATTCGAGACGGTTGTGCACACCCGCGCTGCTGACCGGTTGCTGGCGGTAGATCTCGCTGAGGAAATGAACATTCCAGCGCAGGAAATCGATGATCTCGCAGGCGCTGTCGATCTCTGCCTGGAAGGCATTCTTACTCTGCCCCAGCATGGTCGTGCCGTTCGCATAGGCCCGGTATTTCGTGGACAGGAGATCGGCAGCCTTGAGGAAGATGGCGGCACGGTCCTCCCAGGGAAGAGAAGCCCAGGCGGCCCTGGCCTTTAGCGCGGCATCGATAGCCTCGCGGGCATGGGTCTCGTCGCCCTTGTGAAAATAACCCAGGACATGCGATGTCTCATGCGGAGGCCGGAGGGGGGCCTTTTTTCCGGTGCGGACCTCTTTCGATCCGATGTACATCGGGATATCGTGTTCTGTGCTTTTGAGTTCCTGGAGCGCTTTTATTAATGTCTCCCTTTCACTGGTTCCGGGAGCATAGCTCAATACCGGCTCATTGTGCGGTGCGGGGTAATTGAAAGTTCCGAGGCTCATTCGTATCGATTTAATTTTTTGTTTCTTTTTCACTCATCAGATAGGCCTTAATGAACCCATCGAGTTCGCCGTCCATCACCGGCTGGACATTGCCGACCTCATAATCGGTCCGGTGGTCCTTGATCATCTTGTAGGGATGGAAGACATAGCTACGGATCTGCGAACCCCATTCGATCTTTTTCTTGGTCGAATTGGTGGCATTCTTCAGCTCTTCGCGTTTGCGTAGTTCTTCCTCATAGAGACGGCTTTTGAGCATTTTCAAGGCCTTTTCCCTGTTCTCACCTTGCGTTCGGGCCTGCTGGCACTCCACGATGATACCGCTGGGAGTATGTTTGAGCCGCACAGCCGTCTCGACCTTGTTGACGTTCTGTCCACCCTTGCCGCCGCTGCGGTAGAATTCCCATTCCAGGTCGGCGGGGCTGACGGCAATTTCGATGCTGTCGTCGACCAGCGGATAGACGAACACGGAAGCGAATGATGTATGGCGGCGGGCATTGGAATCGAAGGGAGAGATGCGGACAAGGCGGTGAACGCCGCTTTCCGCCTTTAGAAACCCGTAGGCGAAGGGACCGTCGAACTGGATCGTGGCACTTTTGATGCCCGCGCCTTCTCCGTCCTGCATGTCCAGTTCGGTGACGGACCAGCCCTGTTTTTCGCCGTACATCCTGTACATGCGAAGGAGCATTTCGGCCCAGTCCTGGCTTTCGGTGCCGCCGGCGCCGGAATTGATCTGCATGACGGCCGGCAATTCGTCTTCGGGCTGGTTGAGGGTGCTCTTGAACTCTATTTCTTCTATCCGGGACATCGCCTTGTCATAGGCCTCACGGGTCTCTTCTTCGGACGCCTCGCCGCCCTTCCAGAAATCGAACAGCACGACGAAGTCTTCCACGGCCGTGTCCACAGACTCGTATAGCTTCACCCAATATTCGTTGAGCTTGATGTTCTTGAGAATTTCCGTAGCGCGCCGGTTGTCGTCCCAGAAACCCGGGCTTACCGACAGCTGTTTTTCATCGTTGATCTTGTATTGACGGTTGTCGACGTCAAAGAAACCTCCTCAGGACGGCCACCCTGTCCCTCATAGATTTGATCTGTTCTTGTGTCATAAGCGGGCAAAGGTATGCAAAAAAGCGGTAAATTCCATTATGATCATCCACTATCTGCGCAGCGCATGGCGGACCATCCGCCGCAATCCTTTCTATAGCCTGATCAATATCGGCTGCCTGGCGATCGGCATTGCCGTGTGTATGACCGTTCTGCTGTATGTGCTCCATGAACACAGCTATGATCGCTGGCAGAAGAATGCCCGGCGGATCTTCGGCGTGACAGGCTCCATCCACTTCGGGGACATGGCCTTCAATACGGACAGATTGAGTTATGCCACGGGGCCGATGCTGAAACAGACAGATGGTAACGTCGAGGCATGGCTGCGGATACTGCCGGCGTACAGGCAGGTGAGTCTGAAGGACCCCGCGGCGCCGCACAAGATCTTTACACAGGAAAAGAACTTCCTTTTCGCAGATGATAATTTTTTTCGTTTTTTCTCTTTCCGGCTGTTGAAGGGCAATCCGGCGGACGTATTAACGAGGCCGTATACGGTAGTCCTGAACGAAAGTACGGCGAAGAAATATTTCGGCGACAAGGAGCCTATCGGTCGGACGCTGCTGATGGACGATCAGTACAACTTCGAGGTGACCGGCGTCGCGGCCGATCCTCCCACCAATACCGATATCCATTTCGATGTTATTGCATCGACATCCAGTATGGCATCGATGAAGGATTGGAAGGATAGGGTGAGTTCGCAGCGTGTGCAAGCGGGCTCTTTTCAAACCTGGCTGTTAGTGAAGCGGCCGGAGGCGGCTGCGGCGGTTGAACGGACGCTCGACCGTTTGGCGACCATCCCCGGCGACATCCCGAATGCTCGCGACGAATATAAGCTGACCTCGCTGGCCGACCATCACCTGCACAGTAGCTTCGGAGATGTGACGAATCGCCGGTATCTGACGGTCTTTCCGCTGGCGGCAGGTCTGATCCTACTGTTGGCGCTGGTCAACTATATGAGCCTGGCTACGGCGCGCGCGACAGCGCGCGCTAAAGAGGTAGGGGTCCGGAAAGTGATCGGGGCGGGGAAGAGGAGAATTGCCGGGCAGTTCTATACTGAGTCGGCAGTTTTCGCGGTGTTATCGTTTGTCGCCGGAATGCTGGTCTTTCTCGCGATACGATCCTCTTTTTTCCGCTGGCTGCAACTGCCCATCGATGCCGACTTTTTGCTGTCACGCCAGATGCTGGGCTTTTTCACCGGTCTGCTCGTGGTAGTCATTTTCGTGGCGGGAAGCTATCCGTCGCTTGTGCTGTCGGCGTTCCGGCCGGTGGCAGTGCTGTATGGCAAGATGGCCCACAACAGGGGCGGCGAGCGGGTGAGAAAGGGATTCATCGTCCTGCAATTCACGATATCCATGACGCTGGTCATGTGCAGTGTCATCATCCAAAAGGAATTGTATTATATCCGGCACACGGATACAGGTATCGACAGGGAGAATGTGATCATGATACCTTTTGGCAAGCAAATGGCCCATTATGAGGCGTTCAAGCGGGACGTCGGGGCCATATCGGGCATAAAGGGGGTAACGACCGCGCAGTATCCGCTGTATACGGAATTCGATGCATGGGCGGTCAAACCTCCGTCATCGGATAAAGAGATCGAAGTGCATACGATGACCGTGGATAACGATTTCATTCGCCTGATGGGGCTTCGGTGGAAGGAACCGCCTATCCGGGATGCCGACCTGTATGACGGCAAGCATATGCTGATTAACGAAACGGCACTGGCCAAACTGGGTTTATCCGGCGACCCCATCGATCAGCAGGTGAAGATGGGTGGAACCTTTGGGATCACCGTTGCCGGCGTATTGAAAGATTTTAATTATCAGTCGCTGCAGTCGGACATTATGCCGCTCTTCGTTTTCGTCAAAAGCGATACCTCTTCATCCTGGGGAAACGGGGAAGGCGGCTGCCTGCTCGCAAAAATAGGGGCTCATGCCAATATCCCTACGATAGTGGAAACCATCCGGAAGATATACCGGCGATATGACCAACAGTCGGATTTCGACTTTAGTTTTGCCGATGATGCCTTCGACAAGCAGTATAAAGCCGAAGACCGTCTGGCGGGGCTTTTGGGCGCCTTTATGCTGATCACGATCGTCATCGCCTGTCTGGGTTTGTTCGCGCTGGCGACCTTTTCGGCTGAACGGCGGGTGAGGGAGATCGGCATCCGCAAAGTATTGGGCGCATCCGTTGCTTCCATCGGTGCATTGCTGTCGAAGGATTTTCTGCGGCCCGTATTGCTGGCCGTGCTCATCGCATGCCCGTTGTCGTGGTCGATCATGAACCGCTGGCTACAGGATTTTGCCTACCGGACGACTCTCTCCTGGTGGGCATTCGTGGCGGCCGGCGCAGGGCTGCTCGGTATCGCCCTGATCACCGTGCTGACGAGGAGCATGAGGGCCGGCAGGGCAAATCCCGTTGATAATTTGCGAACCGAATAACGATGACCCGCCCCGGGCGACCGGGGAATTGCGTACATTCGGGTATGCTCGTCTTTTTTCGCCGGTCCATGCGGCTGCTGCTGATCGTGCTGGTCCTTCAAACGCCGTCGTTCGGTCAGCCGGCGCCGCCATCCTGGCTACATCCCGGTTTTGACGGCCGCGAATACCGCGAACTGCTCGACTATGCTTTCCATGGGACATTGACCTCGGATACGACGCGTACGATGACCGCCGCGTCGGAGCGATACACACTGGAGTACAGGAGCCCGGAAGCAGGCATGCGTAACCGGTGGGACCTTTGGGTTCGTGCCGACAGGCATGTGGCGGTGATGGCGATCCGTGGCACCATTGGCGACAGGCTCAGCTGGCTGGAAAATTTCTATGCGGCGATGGTGCCGGCTACCGGGTCGGTACAACTCAGCGACAGCACGCATTTCGACTACCGGTTATCGGCAGACGAAAAGGCAATGGTACATGTGGGATGGCTGCTGGGACTGGCCTACCTGTCTCCGACCATGCTGGCGCAGCTGCGCCGGGTTTATGCCGAAGGGATCCACGACATTATTATTTTCGGTCATAGCCAGGGGGCCGCCCTGGCCTTTCTTACCCGGAGCTGGTTTTATTATCTGCAGCAAAAAGGCGATCTTCCCGCAGATATCGAATTCAAGACCTACTGCAGCGCGGCACCCAAACCTGGGAATGCTTTTTATGCATATGATTTCGATTTCATTACCAGGGGAGGATGGGGCTTCACGGTCGTCAATGCCGCGGACTGGGTGCCCGAGACGCCTTTCTCCATCCAGACGTTGTCGGATATCAACCCCGTGAACCCATTCAACAATTTCGACAATTCGCTGCAAAAAGAGGCTTTCCTGGTTCGATTGTATATCAGGGGGGAGTACAATAAGCTGGAGCGCCGTACACGGAAGGCGGACAACGCGTTCCGGAGCGTATTGGGGAATTCGGTATACAAACAGGTGAAGCGGTCGTTGCCGCAATTGCGCGAGCCCGTCTATAGTAACGGAAGTAATTATCAGCGGGCGGGAGTTCCCATCGTGCTGGAGCCGGATTCCGCCTATTACCATTTGTTTCCCGATTCGCCGGACCGGGTATTCATGCATCATGGATTCGAGCCCTATTTCTGGCTATCGAGTAAATATTATCAATAGCCAACATCCTTGGGGCTTTGCCTGGCTCACCGATGGACATGTTGCATTCGGCGGCTCGGGATGGGGATATTTTTTCCCAGGGAGTCGCGGCACCTTGTAGGTTTCCCTTAACTTTTTCCGGCATTGTTCTTGGAACGGGGGAAATAGTCAGTGCTAAAGAGATTGTTCACTTAAAATTAATCTTATGAATGCGCAGAAGGTTATTATCGGCGTCCTGTCAGGTCTTGCCGCAGGCGTCGCGATCGGTATCCTCGTCGCCCCGGCAGAAGGAAAGGAAACCCGTCAGCGGATATCCGATACGGCAGATTCATTGAAACGAAAGATCCGGCAGCTGAGGGGGGTCACCATGGACGAATTGGATGAGCTGAGAGACATTATGGAAAGGGAAACAGAAGGGTTGCGCGAGGACGTTCGCAGTCGCGTGCTGACACTGATCAAGGCTGCCAAGGAAAGAGGGAACCACATTAAAGAGCAGGCCATGTCCTGAAGCACTGTGCCTGCATTTGAATAAAAGGGACCCATGGTCCCTTTTTTGTTGGACCTCCGGTCCTTTTTTTGTTGGACCTCCGGTCGTAAATTGCGGTCCTAAACTTTCTGTATGCCCATCGATCTTCGTTCCGATACCGTAACGCGACCTACCCCTGCCATGCTGGATGCCATGATGACCGCGAGAGTAGGCGACGATGTTTTTGGGGAGGACCCATCTATCAATGAACTGGAAGCCAGGGCTGCGCGGCTGTTCGGTATGGAAGCGGCGCTTTATTGTCCCAGCGGAACGATGTCCAACCAGATCGCCATCAACTGTCACACCCGGCCGGGAGATGAAGTAATTTGTGAAAAAAGCGCGCATGTTTATGTCTATGAAGGAGGCGGTATCGCTTTCAATTCGGGCAGCCAGGTGCGTGCGCTCGAAGGCAATTTGGGCCGGATCACGGCCGGCCAGGTATCGCTGGCCATCAATCCCGACGATGTGCACAGGGCCCGGACTTCACTGCTCACGCTGGAAAACACCTGCAACAGGGGCGGTGGCAGCTGTTATGATGTTGGAGAGATCAAAAAGATCCGCCAGGTATGCAGCGACAACCAGCTAAGGCTGCACCTGGACGGTGCGCGTTTATTCAATGCGCTCGTGGCAACGGGGCAGACCGCAAAGGAATACGGCAGCATTTTCGACAGCATTTCCGTTTGCCTTAACAAAGGTCTGGGTTGCCCCATCGGCAGTATCCTGATCGGCCCCTCGGCCTTTATCCGCCAGGCACGACGGGTCCGCAAGGTATTCGGCGGTGGGATGCGTCAGGCCGGATTTATGGCTGCGGCTGGCATCTATGCGCTGGACCATCATGTCGACCGGCTGGCGGAGGATCATGCACATGCCCGCCGGATCGCGTCCGCGTTGGAGAAAAAGGAATTCGTCCGCTCAATCATGCCGGTGGAGACCAATATCATCATCTTCGAAGTAAAGGGAGATGGCTGCGCCCGGCAGCTGGCGCTGCGGCTGAAGGAAAAAGATATCCTGGCCATCGCCATTTCCCCTAACCAGCTCCGGTTCGTGACGCATCTCGACATCAGCCCGAACATGGTCGACAGGATAGTGGCGGTTATTGAACAACTAAATTAAATCATAACATTATGTTCCCGAAGGTCACGCCAAAAGACACGAAAGCCTGGCAGCAGCTGAAATCCCATTATGATCAGGAGATGAAAGACGTGCATATGCGCTCATTGTTCGCGGCGGATGCGCAGCGTTTCAGCCGGTATTCCTTACGGCTCGAAGATATCCTGTTCGACTATTCGAAGAATATTTTTACCGACAGGACGCTGGACCTCCTTCGTCAGCTGGCGGGAGAATGCAAGGTGCAGGAAGCCATCGAAGCGATGTTCAGCGGAGAAAGGATCAACCAGACGGAGAACCGGTCGGTCCTTCACACCGCTCTCCGCAATCTCTCCGGAACCCCCGTCTACAGCGACGGGAAGGACATCATGCCGGATGTGCTGCGCGTGCTGGCGCAGATGAGGGATTTCGCCCGCCGGATCCACAGCGCAGAGTGGAAGGGATACACCGGGAAGAGAATTAAATATATCGTCAATATCGGCATAGGAGGAAGCGATCTCGGACCCGTCATGGTCACCGAAGCGCTGCGCCCCTACTGGAAAGAAGGTATGCAGGCGTATTTCGTGAGCAATGTCGATGCCACTCACATCGTCGAGACGCTGAAGAAGGTAACGCCTGACGAGACGTTGTTCCTCATCGCGTCGAAGACCTTTACCACGCAGGAGACGATGACCAATGCCCATTCGGCGCGCGATTGGTTCCTGAAGACCGCAAAGGACGAATCCCACGTCGCCAAACATTTCGCAGCGTTATCGACCAATGAAAAAGAAGTCGTGAAGTTCGGCATCGATAAAGCCAATATGTTTGAATTCTGGGATTGGGTCGGCGGTCGTTATTCGCTTTGGAGCGCCATCGGTCTGTCCATCGTCCTTACCATCGGATATGAGAACTTCGAGCAATTGCTAAAAGGCGCGCATGCAGCGGATAACCATTTCCAAAAAACGACTTTCGAAAAGAATATCCCGGTGACGATGGCGCTGATCGGTCTCTGGTATACCAATTTCTTCGGCTCGCAAACGGAGGCCATCTTACCGTATGACCAGTATATGCATCGTTTTGCAGCTTATTTCCAGCAGGGGAATATGGAAAGCAATGGCAAGAGCATCGACCGCAACGGGAAACCCGTGCAATGGTCGACGGGCCCGGTGGTGTGGGGCGAACCGGGTACGAATGGACAGCATGCCTTTTATCAGCTGATCCACCAGGGTACCGTGCTCATCCCTTGCGATTTTATTGCGCCGGCTGTCAGTCACAATCCGCTGGGCGACCATCATGTCAAACTGTTGTCCAATTTCTTCGCTCAAACCGAGGCATTGATGAACGGGAAGACGGTTACCGAGCTGGAAACGGAGAAAGTGCCGCCCGCGCTGATCCCGTATAAGGGCTTCATTGGAAACCGCCCTACCAATTCATTCCTGGTAAAAGAGATTACGCCTTACACACTCGGGCAAATGATCGCCCTGTATGAACACAAGATCTTCGTGCAGGGCGTGATCTGGGATATCTTCAGCTTCGACCAGTGGGGCGTCGAGCTGGGTAAACAATTAGCCGGAAAGATCCTGCCCGAGCTGGTGGGTGCGGAAGAGGTGCACTCGCACGACTCGTCCACCAACGGGCTGATCAATGCATTCAAGAAAATGAGGTAGGCAATGACCTGGTCGCCGCTGCTCAGCGGATAATACCGATTGCAGCCGCCAGGTAAAAATTGCCGGCCCGGTCATGAGGGCCATCGGGAAGGTCGCCGCCCCTGACTTGCCACGCCGCATTTTCAAGCCCGTACCGGTAGCCGAAACGGAAGATGGGCAGATCTGCGCCGCTGTGTTTGACATTTCGCAGTTGTATGACCATCCCGATGTCGAGAAAGGTATTATAGTAGGTCAATTGGACGCGATTCGGATCGCTTGTCAGGGCCTCGTTAAAATTCGTCGCGGTGCTTGGTTTTGTAATGTCAATGGCAAACAACTGAGAGGTGATGCCGAGCTGCGGGCTAAAGATCATTCCATGGGTTCGGATCTTATCGGAAAAGGTATAGATGTGGAGATTGAATCCGCTCGAGGAAACGGCAGCCTGGTCACCGCCGATAAAGCTGCCATCGATGCCAAAGCGAACCTTGCGTATCCGGCCGCTGATGCCTGCCCCGAACTCGTAGGCGGCGGATTTCAATTTATCATAACCCGCAACCGTCAGACGGCTGTTAACGCCCGAATAGTCGGCGAACTGCCCGCCAGCAAACAGTTGCCATCCGCCACTGAAATCGCGGGTTGAATCCTGGCCTAATACGGTATAAGGAACCAGGAAAAGCAGCAGCGGAAGGGTAAAGCGAGACATAGGGTTTTGTTTGAACGATAAAAATAGTTATTCCACGGCGAGGCGCAATTTTAAGAAACTCTTTTAAAATAAATGCCTGCGGGGTTCGTTTTCCGTTACCTTTGCGCGATAAAAAAGCGAAGCACAGGCAAACATGGGAAATTTTATGGGAAGGGGTCCCCTGAAGGCCCTAAAAATGGCCGGTCTTACAGGCATCTGCGGGTTGGTTGTTTTCAGTGCATGTAATAATGGCCGTTCGCAGGCCGACAAAAAGGGCGACAGTACGGCTGCCAGGGCAGCAAGGAAAGATACGACGGTCACCCCGGCTGCAACAGCAGCGCCATTGGCACCTCTCGATACGGCGCTATACAATAAATTACAGCTTCATCTGGCCAATGGCGATTCTTCGGGACGCTGGCCCGTTAAAACGGCCTATCCCAACCCGGGGGCGTTGCTTCCTTTCAACCGCGTCGTTGCCTACTACGGGAACCTGTATTCAAAGAAGATGGGCGTGCTGGGCGAGTTCCCACCGAATGAGATGCTGCAAAAACTGAAGGCGGAATGCAAGAAATGGCAGGAAGCCGACCCGACGATACCGGTATTGCCGGCCCTTCATTATATCGCCGTTACGGCGCAGGGATATCCCGGTAAAGATGGTAAATACCGGGCGCGGATGCCGTCGAAACATATCGATTCGATCCTCCATATGGCCGCGCGGATCAATGCAATCGTATTCCTGGACATCCAGGTCGGTTTCAGCAATGTCCAGGCGGAGGTTCCCGTGTTGGAGAAATACCTCAAGATGCCGAATGTCCACCTGGGCATAGACCCGGAATTCGCAATGTCCAAATCAGGCAGGAAGCCGGGGACGGTCATCGGCACGCTGGATGCCGCCGATGCCAACTGGTGCATCAGCTACCTTACCAGGCTGGTTAAGGAGAATAACCTTCCGCCCAAGATCCTGATCTTCCACCGCTTCACAAAAAATATGCTGACCGATGCCAGAAAGATCCATCCGACGCCAGAAGTTCAGTTCGTCCTGGACATGGACGGATGGGGTCCTGTCAGCCTCAAGACTGACAGCTATAAAAGCTATGTCGCCAACTTCCCTGTCGAGTTCACGGGTTTCAAGCTATTTTATAAGAATGACACCAGGACTCCCCGCGGGGTGAAACTGAGCGAGACCCAGATGATGACCCCCAGACAGGTGCTCGCGCAAAAACCCAGTCCCATCTACATCCAATACCAATAGGGGCTCTCAAGCTAGGGTAGCGCATTGCCCTGGGAGCCGCGGGACCTGTTCTTTTCGAAATAAGCATCGAGAGAAAGCGGGCCGCTGCCTTCTATCAGGAAAAAGAGCACCAGTATAAGGGTGAGGATGGCCAGGCCAAGCTCGGATTCGGGTGCGAACCCTCCTTTTTGAGAATTGATAAATATAATAGCCCCAATGAGGATGGGTAATTGCAACAGGCACATCAGCCTTGTCCAAAGTCCGATCAGGATCATGAAACCGCCCAGCAGATTGGCCCACGTGATGATCAGCGGCAACCAATGGGTCTCATTATCCGCAAGCGTTACACTGCCGTACAGCAGACGGTCAAGGAGTGTGGAGTCCCGCATGAAATTAATACCCTTCGCCATCAGGAACAGCCCCAAACCAATGCGAACGATCACCAGCCAGCGTGGATGATGGGCCGCACTCCAATTTCGTAATTGTTGCATCGTTGTCATAACTGTACAATTTTATAGGCGCGAATAGGTCCTACTCTAGCCGTTGCAATTGGCGTGCCTTCACTAAAGCTTTTTAATCAGGTACTTGGGCGACTCGACATATCCCTGGCGGAGATAGAAAGCGTGGGCTCGGGTACGACGGGAATGGCAGTGCGCTACGATCCGGTCGCAACCCCGTTCCCTGGCGACCCGGGTAATTTCTTCTTCGAGCAGGCGGCCGATGCCTTCTCTGCGGGCAGTTTCATCGACGATAAAGTAGCTGATGTGCGCGAAGTCTTTGCCGACTCCGATCATCGGTATGAAATGCAGCGACACGAAGCCCTTTACGGGAGGACCATCCCAAACCAGCAGGACCTCGCTTGGGTTTTGCAGCACCCCGGCCAACCTTATTTCGACAAAATGTTCGGTTCCGGGGTAACCCAGCTGTGCCAGGAGACGACTGATGGCGGGGCCGTCGGGTGCCGATGCCGGGCGGATAGGCATAATTATTATCTTTATTTTGGTCCCAACCAGCTTTTCCTGAATTGTTGAATGGCAGGAGTGACGGGCCGGTCAGCCTGTTCGAAAGTGATCACCGATACGGCTGGGTTTTCCGCAGGCCTGATGGTCCCTTTTTTTTCTTCGTTCCTGTGAAGATAGCGGATGTCTACGGCAGCGCCAGGGTGCAGATGTGAAAGGACATTGTTGAGATCGGCGACGGTGCGAACATCCTGGTTATCGATGGAAAGGATCTTATCGTCCATATCCAGACCCGCATCATAGAGCGGCGTGCCGCGAATCGTATTGCTTCCGATGACCAGTCCCTCTTTTTCGGTGAGGGACCGCGTATTCCCGATCCAGGCTTTCCCTTCTTCCGGTCGCAACAGAAAGCCCGCCGGCGCCAGCAAAGTATTGTAATCGATCGCTTCGTGACCGTTGATATACCGGCTGAACCAGGCGTCGGCAAATTTCCTGTCACCGGTGAAGGAGGACAGCACATCATGCAGACCAGCCACGTTGTACGGGATCTCCGGTTTTCCGAATTTTTTCCAGACGGCCGTCATGTAGCCGTCCAGGGATTTGTTAAACCGGGTACGGAGTTCAAGGTCTAATGCCAGCGCCAGCGCCCCGCCATAAAAATAATAGGTGGTGAAAATATTGGGGAAATTGGTTTTGTCAATCGACACGCCGGCATCGGTGAAAACGGCCTCTTCGCTTGCTTGTACGGGTGAGTAAAGCCTGGCGCCCGGCGTCGTCATTTTGGCGTTGATGAGCCCTCCCAGCGTTCGTTTGACATAGTCGGTGTCCTTACCGAAACCGGCGCGCTCTACCATCAGGCCGCCATAATACTGGGTAAAACCTTCCGCAAACCAAAGTTCATAGCTCATATCGCTTTTTTCGAAATTGAACGGCTCGAGGGTACGCGGACGGATCCGTTTTACATTCCAGCAGTGAAAGAACTCGTGCGCGAACACGTCAAGCAGGCGATCGTCACCGTGAAATGCGACGGGGATGCTGATCATGGTTGAGTTGCGATGTTCCATTCCGTCGCCGTGCACATAGGGGTTGATGCTGGCCAGAAAGGTGTAGGTGCCATAATCGTAAGCCGGCGTTTCGCCGAATACCGCCTGTTCCTGGTGAACGATCTTTTGCACTTTTTCGCTGAAAGAGGTAAAAATAGAATCGTCGCCCGCGCCGTCGAGCGCGATACGGAACGCGTAGGTTTTGCCATCGGGATTGCGCACCTGCCAGCTGCGATACCGCAACGGGCCGATCTTCGTTGGGCAGTCCATGAAGTACTGGAAATTGCGCGCGGAGAACGTCAGCGAATCGCTTGTCGGCTGAAGCTGCGTCGCCACGGTCCAGTGCCATTCGCGGGGGACATTGAAATGGATGATGATCGGCACGTTCTCCAGACCTTTCATCCACAGGAAAGCGCCGGGCATATTGAGGTGAACGGCATCGGGATCGAGACCCACATAGGTCCCGTCGGCATAGTTGCCATACAGGGTATATTGTACGCGGATATAACCGCTATGGCGGGGAACTTCCCAAACGTCACCATCCGTACGATTGATTGTCAGGGGTTTCCCGGATTGATCGAAAGCCGTAATGTCATAGACGTTCTTTCCGAACTCGTGGGTGGCGTATCTGCCAGGAGAGGACCGGCTCATACGGAATACGGCGGTCCTGTTGGGAATATCACTGACGACCAGCTCGATCTGGGCTTCGTGATGCGCGAGGTTGGGGAATGAAACGATGTAGCTGATGCGCTGGGCGGAAAGGGCCTGCCAACCGCAGAGGAAGGTCAGCAAGGTCAAGAGCCGGGTAAAGTACATATAAACTATTAATAATAAGTCGAATGTAAGAAATTTTTTGAGTATATTCATGCCGTTAGTTTTTAACCCCCTTTCTTCACAAACAACCAACTTATCAATTATGAAAAGAGTCGTTACACTCTCGCTGGCCGTTGCCATGGCCATAACTACCTGTTTTGCCTCTTCGGTGGTCGCACCTTCGCGTGTTGCCGCTACCGGACCAGAGGCTACGACCGCTGCCATTTCTACGGTTACTCCCGGTACCGCAGCTGTTTTACCGTCGCCTGCACCTGCTGCCGCGCCGCTTAAAGCGTCCGACATCCGTATCCCGGTGGGGACTACGGGTCAGACGATCAATTTGCAGGAATTGTCTACCATGAAAGTGGGCGACTATGAAAAAATGACCGGCCAGAAAATGGGTTTTTTCCATCGACTGGAGTTCAAACTGGCGCAAAAGAAATTGCGCAGCTCCATAAACGAAGATGGAACGGTCAACAATAAGCGGCTCGAAAAGATGGCCCGCGACATCGATGGCGACACAGGTTTCCACCTGGGTGGTTTTGTATTAGGTCTGCTGCTCGGTCTGATCGGTGTACTGATCGCTTATCTCATCAGGGATGAAAAGCATAGCAACCGCGTCAAGTGGGCGTGGATCGGCTGGGGTGTTTGGGTGGTGATCTTGATCCTGTCGTTGATTTAGCAGAAATGGACTGGTAACGTATGTTGCGCCGCGGCCGGAGGCCGCGGCGCTTATTTTATGAGGCGGGTTATCAGGAAGTAGGCGACGATACAGAAGCCGAGCACGAGAACGATAGCCAGGTAAATCCAGGGATCGTCTTTTAGCCGGCGACGCAGCCGTCTGTTCTTCTTTTTGTCGAGGTTTTTCAGCATGGCCGCGTTAAGCTGTTCGACATAAGTCTCCATATCCTTTTTGTTCTTCAGCTGCTGAAGACCTTCGACGGCGTCATTGAGAAAGGCATTGTCGGCCATGGATCGTTCCAATTCATGGAGCGCTTCGCCGGAAAGCTTACCGCTTAGGTAGTCCATCAACTGCTGATTGTCGATGTCCTTGTTGCTATTGGATAATATGTTCAACCAGTCCTTGTTCATTTTGATCCGCTTTGCGCTCCTTCTCGGGCCTTTTTTTCGATGATAAGGCGAAGGTTCCTTTTGCCGTTCTGGATATAGCTTTTCACCTGCATCAGCGTGAACCCTGTGGTCGTCGCTATTTCCTGGTAGGAGCGCTTATCCAGGTAAAACAAAGTTACACAGAGTTTTTGCTCTTTTACGAGTTCTTCCAGCGCCTGGCCCATCCATTCCAGGAGCCGTTCTTTTTCCCAATGCCTGCTATCGCCGCCCTCCTCGTCCCAGGCCGCCAGCAGGGAATCGGTGAGACCGGTCTTGTGGCCATGCCGGTCGCGCAGTTTCATCAGGCAATGATTCCGGGCGATGGTATAGATCCAGGATTTGAAATAATCCACCTTGTATTTGGGCAGCTCGGTGATGACCTTGATGAAGATATGCTGGACACAGTCCCGGGCTTCCTCCTCCTCTTTCAGGTATTTCATGCATACCCCGAAAAGCAACAGGGTATAACGTTGAAGCAGCGTTCCCAGCCATTCGTTATTGCGGTCTTCGTAGTAACGCGCCAATAATTCCTGGTCGGTCATATGGTGGAAAGGGTCTTTCATGTACGGTAACAAAGATAGGATGCGGGGACATCCTTTCCTAAGATGCGGAAACGCCGGAATTTCATAGATAATGTTTAATTTTCCGCATGATCAGAGCAATTTGTTGCGTCCCTGTCAGCCCTCTGCGGGCGGAACCTTCACACCGGACAGAAATGGTCAGCCAGCTGATCTTCGGCGAGTGTTGCGGGATACTGGAGCGGACCGGGGACCAATGGAGCCGCATTCGGGTGAACTATGACGGATATGAGGCCTGGTGTACCTCCTCGCATTTGACGGAAATAGACGAAAAGGAATTTGCGACGGTAAAGGCGCCGCTGACACCCGAGTGGGTTACTCCACTGGAATACAACGGGCAGCCGATGATGGTGCCCATGGGCAGTCAACTGACTGCTATGAAGAACGGGCGGGCGCAATGGCGCAAGAACCAGGTGCATTACAAGGGCAGGACCTGGGATCCGGAAGATGCGGCTGCCGACGCCAAAGCCATCCGGCAGCTGACGCTGAAATTCCTCAACATCCCCTATTTGTGGGGCGGCAAATCCGTGTTCGGATTGGATTGCAGCGGATATGTGCAGACGATATACAAGTTCCTGGGCGTGCCGCTGCTGCGGGATGCTTATCAGCAGGCGACGCAGGGTGAGCCGATCGGTTTTCTGGAGGAGACGAAGACGGGCGATCTCGCTTTTTTCGATAATGAGGAGGGGCGGATCACGCATGTGGGCCTTTTGCTGAATCCGGACGAGATCATCCACGCGTCCGGAAAGGTACGGATCGATGGGATCGACAACATGGGCATCGTGCAATCGGAAACGCATCTGCGAACGCATCATCTGCGTCTCATCAGGCGGGTGTTGCCGGAATAACACCACTCATGCACTAAGTGGTCTCGATTCGTCCGCGCACCGGAGGCATGGGCCGCGTGCTATTTTTTTCGGAACGTTTCGTCATAGAGCCGGATCGCGTCTTCGATAACTTTGAGTGCGGTGGTCTTATCACCGAACTCTTCCACGACCACTGTTTTATTTTCCAGCTTTTTGTATTCTTCGAAGAAATGGCGCAACTCTTCAAAGAAATGCCGGGGCAGCTCCTCGAGATTGTTATAGTGGTTGACGCTTGGGTCGTTTGCCGCGACCGCGATGATCTTGTCGTCGGCATCACCGCTGTCCACCATTTGCATGACGCCCATTACCTTCGCCTGCATCAGGCAGAGGGCCTGGACCGGCAGGGAGGTAATGACCAGGATGTCGAGCGGGTCCTTGTCGTCTCCATAAGTCTGCGGAATGAAGCCATAGTTCACCGGGTAGTAAAAAGAGGAATAGATGACGCGGTCCAGCTTGAGCAGGCCGCTGTCCTTATCGATCTCGTATTTCGCGCGGGAGCCCTGTGGGATCTCGATGATCGCATTGACGACCCGGGGGGCGCCGCTCCCGACCGGCACGCCATGCCAGGGGTGAGATACTGTCATCATAATTTCTCGGGTGATTAAGGTGGAGCAAACCTACAGTATCCAGTGGCAGGAAAAAAATTTGCTTTTGCTGAGGAGGCGCTTAACTTTGTAGTGGGTGATGGTGTTCCACCCAAACCAACCGCCGGCCACGGCTGATGACGCCTACAGAATAATAGCACAGGAAATTATGAAGCCATTATTGCTAATCGGGTCGGGGGGAGCCATCGGTAGTATAAGCCGGTATCTGATGACCATCTTCGTCAGCAAGTACGTTACCATCACGTTCCCTATGGGTACCTTCCTGGTCAATATTTCGGGTTGTTTCCTCATCGGGCTATTGTACGGCATTGCTACCAGGTATACCTGGTTGAATTTGGAGTGGCGTTTGTTTTTGATTACAGGAATATGCGGGGGTTATACCACCTTCTCCAGCTTTTCCTGGGAAAGTATCAGCCTGGTCCGTCAGGGTGATTATGTTTACTTCTTCGCGTATGCCCTTGGAAGCCTCATTTTGGGATTGTTGGCGACGGTCGGTGGTATGTCCCTGATAAAATAGCTAAAACGAACCGTATGCAATTTGGCAAGATATTGATTGCCATCGATGACAGCGCGCATTCTTTGCGGGCTGCGAAAGCGGGTTTTGCCCTGGCGCGTTCAACCGGCGCGGAAGTGGCATTGGTGTTCGTCGTGAACAAAAGCAAGGAGGTGATCAATGCCGATATCGGCATCACCGCTGCCGAGAGCAGGAGCATTTTGTTGCTGGAGGCGGAGAAAACGATCGAGCAGTTTGCCCGGATGTATGGCGATGCGGGAAAGGTATACCGGTTCACGCCGGAAGGCTTACCCGAGAAAGAGATCGTGAACATGGCCCGCGAATGGGAAGCGGATCTGATCGTACTGGGGACGCATGCGCGGTCGGGTCTGCAGCGTATACTAACGGGCTCGGTGGCGGAATATGTTATTCGTCATTCCAGGGTACCCGTCCTGGTGGTCCCTCCGGGGATGAAATAGTCGCGGCGGCCTGAATGGCGGCGGCTTGAATGATTAGCGCCGATTGTACAGGATTTCTTTCAGGTCGACCATCCAATCGCCATGTACTTTCAGGATGCGGACGGTGGTAGTATCTCTCTTGTAGGAATTGAAGTAGGTAAAGTCGGTGACCGAATCGTTCAGCGCGTGAATATCCACCGGCATGATCGATGCGTCCCTGTACTTCTGCTGTTCGTCCTGGTTCAGGTGATCGTAGTCCTTTTTCCATTTGGCCAGCATCATTTTGTTCGTGGAATCGGGGTACAGGTAGAAACTGGCTTTTTCATAATTGCCGTCCAGAGAGGCGCGGATGAATTCCCGGCCCGCGTCTTCCGCGTCTTCGGCTTTTTTATAGGAATCGGCGCTGTTACACGCTGCCAGAGCGAGAACGCCCAGGGATAGTATGAATATTCTGATCATGCGGGCCTTCGGTTATTTATTTTCGTCCTGTTGTTTATCTCTTTCGTAGGCTTTGATGATGGCTTTGACCAGGCGGTGGCGGACGACGTCTTCCTCGTCCAGTTCGATATGGGCGATGCCGTCGATCTTCTGGAGAATGTAGAGCGCCTTGGCGAGCCCGCTTTTCTGATTTTTGGGAAGATCGATCTGGGTGAGATCGCCGGTGATGATGGCCTTGGCGTTGGCGCCGATACGGGTAAGGAACATCTTCAGCTGCAGATCGGTGGCATTCTGGGCCTCATCCAGGATGATAAAGGCATTGTCGAGGGTGCGGCCGCGCATATAGGCGAGGGGAGCGATCTCGATGGTGCGGGTGCTCATATAATAGCCCAGTTTATCAGCCGGGATCATGTCGTCGAGGGCGTCATAAAGGGGACGCAGGTAGGGATCGATCTTTTCCTTGAGGTCTCCCGGCAAAAAACCGAGGCTTTCGCCGGCTTCCACGGCCGGACGGGTGAGGATGATCTTTTTGACCATCTTATTCTTCAGGGCCCTGACGGCCAATGCGACGGCGGTGTAGGTCTTACCCGTACCTGCCGGTCCGATGGCGAACACGATGTCGTTCTTTTCGGCGGCGCCGACCATCCTTTTCTGGTTGACGGTCCGGGCCCTGACAGTTTTGCCGTTCGGGCCGAATACCAGGATATCGTTCGGATGCCGGTCGACGAAATGATCTACCGTCTCGGCGTCGTCCCCGCCCAGTATCTGCTCGAAATAGTTCTCGCTGACATGACCGTTCCGTTCCAGGTATTGCACCAACAAATCGATTTTTTCCTTTGCCGTCTCCACTTGTTCCGGTGATCCGCTTAGTTTTATCTGGGTACCTCGCGACAGGATCTTCAATAAGGGAAACTTTTTCTTCAGAATGTCCAACTTACCGTTATTTACACCGAAAAATTCAATGGGGTTAACGGTTTCCAGGTTAATAATAGTTTCAGTCAAATTCTGTGCTTTTTAGCGTTGTGATAACTCGGATTATTTTTAATCCGGCCTCCGGCCGGGCAGGGATTAATAGTCTAAATATAGACCGGGCGCCCCTTTTTTTTCTACAATTCTTATCAACAGCATGTGAATATAATTGTATGTTTGCGTTTCGGCTGCCTTTCCTACTTTATCCATCTACCACCGAGCCTAAAAAGATAACAACGTTCTTACGAGTTTGTTCGTATTCGGGAAGTCTTCATTTATTGAAAACGCTTTTCCCAGCAATAAATTAAACTGTAGCATTTGATGAGGTCTGTCTGCATTGCGGCCTGGATGGGAATCTTTCTGTTGGGGACTACGGGGAATGCCCCGGCTCAATCGCGGGAGATCATCCGGCTCCGCTCTTCGTTGAGCGGGCTGGGTGAGGGTACGCTGACCGATTCCGGATATGTGGATACCATGAACCGTCTGGTCCACCTTTTTTATGGCACTAATTCGGACAGCGCCTTCCATTATGCCCACCTGGCGCTGGAATACGCCGGCCGGACCCACTACCGGAAAGGGGAATCGGAAAGCTGGCGGATGCTGGGCAACACCTTCGAGATGGTTGGAGACTACCTGAACATGCTTTCAAGTTACCAGCATTCGCTGGACATTGCCGAAGCCATCGGGAGCACCAGTCTGATCGGCAAGGCGAAAGTCAACATCGCCCTGTTTTACAAACAGGAAGGCGAGTTCGATCAGGCGCAGCGGCTCATGGAAGAGGTCCAGGACCTTTACAAACGCAGCGGAGACAGCATTCAATCTGCCTATATTTCTTCTTACCTCGCCGATCTGGCCTTTCGCCGGCACCAGGATGCACTTGCGCTGCAGTATGCGGGCCGGGCACTCGAAGCAGCCCGAAGCATCCGGGACGCGCCTACCATTGCAACGTTCAATAACGATCTGGGGAGGATACTGGCTGCCGCGGGCAACTATTCCGCGGCGCTGGACCATCATCTGCAATCGCTGGCCTATTACCGGGAAGGGAACGACCGGCTGGGGACAACGTCTACGAACAGCCTGCTTGCCCAGGATTATCTCCTGCTGGAAGACTACCCCCGGGCGCTTAGCTATGCGTATGCGGCGCTGGCCGAAGCGCGCGCCATCCACCGCAACCTGGAAATCCAGGGTTCAGCTGAGGTACTGGCAGAGATCTATGAGGCGAAAGGCGACTATCCAAACGCGCTGAAGTATTTCAAGCTATACAAAGACTATTCCGACAGCCTTTTCAACGATCAGTCCCGCCGGCAGATACTGACCCGTGCGGCGCAATACGATTTCGAAAAGCAGGGAGCCCGTCTGAGGGAAGCGCAGGCCATCAAGGACGCCGGCTATGAGCGCGCCCTCCGCCACGATGATCTGAAAATATCCATAACGATCTTCGTCATCCTCCTCCTGAGCCTGCTGGCCTTTATCCTCTGGCGCGAGCGGGCCCGTAACCGGAGAATAAACCGGTTGTTACGCGAAAAAAATGAGAAGATAGAGGAACAGAAAGAGGCCCTGGAACAGCAGGCCGTACAATTGTTGCTGAACAACCAGCAAAAGGACAAGCTGTTCTCCATCATCGCGCATGACCTGCGGGGTCCGTTGAACTCGCTGAAAGGGCTCATGGATTTCCAGAAGGAAAAAAGGCTGACGGAACATGAGATCCACCGGATGATGAACGAGTTGCGGCGCAATGTCGATTCGTCTTCCGAACTGGTTAGCAACCTGCTGTACTGGGCCAGCAGCCAGCTGAGCGGCATGAAGGTCATTCCCGTCCTGTTGGCCATGGATCAACTTGTCCAGGAAGTGCTACAGCTGTTCGCTCAGCAGGCAAGGGAAAAAAAGGTGCTGCTAACGATGGACATAGCTCCCTCGATGATCGGTTATGGCGATAAAGACATGATACAGGTGGTCGTTCGTAACCTGGTGAGCAATGCCATCAAATTCTGTCATTCCGGGGGGATGGTCACGGTCAGCGGCTGCCGACGTGCCGGGGAACTGGAGATCAGCGTTACCGACAACGGCACCGGGATGATGGAAGACGCCCTCGAGCGGATAAGACGGAAAGAAAGCTTCTCCAATTATGGTACAGCCGCTGAAAAAGGCACCGGGCTGGGCATTTTACTTTGCCATGAATTTACCGAGGCGAACAGGGGGCAGTTCTTTGCAGAAAGCGAATGGGGAAAGGGAAGCCGGTGTTATTTTACGATCCCGGCAGCACCCAACTCTTCTTCGATCAGCGTATGAAAAACGGTTTCATTTTCCCATATCCAGGCGGGAAGTTGTTGTTTGACGATCTTCCAGACGCCGTCTTCACGTTGCATTCTCAAAACGATCCGGTTACCGCGGTCGTCACTCACATCTACAGTGAATAGTCCTTCCTGCAGTCCGTTCGACTTGCGGAAGTTGAATTCTCTCAATCGGCCGTCGGCCTTTACCAATTTGGTGAATTGGATGTTCCGGATGAATTGTATTTGCATAAGGTTCCCTTTGAAATAATGGTTAACAATTCTCGTGCTGAGGTTAAAATGGGCTTCTTAAAGGATTGTGAATTTTTTTACGAAGGGCTTGGGCGTAAATTACGTCGGGTGATTACAAAAATAATGAAAATTGCTGCCCCTGGAAGGTGAATTTACAATTATTTGTCCCCATTTTTGTCGGTAATGGATTCAACAATCGTCATTGGGGCGGGCGCTGCAGGACTCATGGCGGCCCGGCGTCTTTCAGCGGCTGGACATCCCGTCACCCTGCTCGAAGCGCATCCGTCTGCGGGAGGCAGGATAAGGAGTGTGCCGGCTGGAGACCGCGGATTTTCCCTCTCCTCCGAAGGAGGAGCCGAATTCATTCACGGCGATCTCCCTGTCAGCCTGCGGTTGGCAGAAGAGGCAGGAATTTCCTTGCAGCGTGTTGCTGCTGAGATGGTTCAGATGAGGCAAGGAAAAGAGCCCGATCCGGAACACCGGAAAGCATTATCGGCGGATTGGGCTCGGCTGATGCAACGCATGGCGTCCTTGGACAAGGATCGGCCGTTGTCCGATTTCCTGGCAGAATGGTTTCCGGGCGACAGGTATCTCGACCTGCGGAACAGTGCCGGGAGGATGGCCGAAGGCTATGACCTGGCCGATCTCCACCGGGTGAGCACCCATTCGTTATACCGGGAATGGGCGGAAGACTCCGGTGACGAAGAGTACCGGCCGAAAGGCGGATACGAGCGGATGATCGGGCACCTGACCTCGGTTTGTCGCAGCCAGGGTTGCAGGTTCCATTTTTCGAACCCGGTTACCGCGGTGCATTGGCAGCGGGGCAGGGTGGAAGTCCACACCACCGGGGGACAGGTTTTTTTGGCAAGCCGGCTGATCACGACGGTATCGCTGGGCGTATTGAAGACAGGTTCCATCGAATTTTTCCCGGAGCTGCCGCTGCACCGCGGGGCCATCGCCAGGCTAGGATTCGGATCGGTGATCAAGGTATTGTTGGAATTCAGGGAACTTTTTTGGCGGGACCGGAAAAAGCCCGGGCGAACCCTTTTCATTCTCAGCGATGAACAGGCCCCGACGTGGTGGACACAATCCGGGGACGAATGTCCGATCCTTACCGGCTGGATCGCCGGCGGACCCATGCAGGCTTTCAGGAGATTGCGCAGCGCCGAAAAGATCGACACCTGTCTGAATAGTCTGGCGCATCTTTTCTCACGGGACCTGTTTGAACTGCGAAACGCGCTCAACCATTCGGCGATCCTGGATTGGGGCGAAATGCCTTATGTTCGAGGTGGCTACAGTTTCGAAACGGTGGGCGGAGAGGCCGATCGGGCAATATTAGCCGATCCTGTCGGGGAAACGCTATATTTCGCCGGAGAAGCCGTCTATGAGGGACCAGTACCCGGGACAGTAGAGGCGGCGCTGAGCAGCGGCGAAAGGGTTGCCGGTAAGATCTGCCGTTAAGCAATTCCCCTTTTAAGCATATTCATCGCGCATCGAGTTGACTTCTTCGAGCGAAGCCAATAGCGTCTCCTGCTGGCGGGTCAGCAGTTCCCTTAAATACGAGGGCAGATCGTGTGTCAGCGCCATGTTGTATGCCCGCTGGACCGCCTCTTCCCCGGCGATACAGTTGGACAAAATGGTATGCCGGTTGTGCCCGGTAAAGATGGCTTTTACGTCCATCCAGCCCCGATAGATCTTTCCGGAGGTAGTGGTGCCTTGTTCGATCTCTGCACCCAGGGCCTGCACTTCGGTGGCCAGGGCGATCTTCATCCGGTGTCCCTCTGCGACCATCGAGGCGTACAATATCTTCAGATCTGTGTCTTCGGTCTTCGTTTGCCGGATTGCTTTCTCATAGGCGACGATCCTGTCGTTGTTGATCTGCACCAGGTCGTTCAGCACTTCGATCGTTTCCTTTACATCTTGCATAACTAAGGTTTAAATAAATAACCCATCGCAAATCGTGCCAAGATCGATGGAATGACCCGTGGCGAGGCCGGCGGGAAAATTATTCCTCACTCTCATGGGTTTTGCAGGCGGGTTTGTGCAGGCTATAGTTCGACGGCGGGTTCTGCCGGACCGGGCGCGTCGCGCTCATATCGGCGCAGGCGGTTGCGAAGGACGCGGTTCTCATCGAGGAGCGCCTCCATACGCTGAAGGACATGTGACAAGGCTTCGATACCTTCGGAATTTATCGCCAATTCATAATGCCACCGTATGAATTTTTCGAGGGCTGGCAGCTCACCGGCAGGAAGGAAGAACGAGTCGTCCATGACCGTCATTCCGACGAGACCCGCATCATGCAGATGCTGGATGAACGACAACTCGACATGATGGAACGTACAGAATTCGCGGGCGGAGATAAGTTCTTCGGATGACATAAAATAAATTTAGTGTTTTAGAGCAGCCAGCTGCCGGAACAATTCTTGTTCTTTTTCCGTGAGACCGGTGGGCAGTTTCAACTCGAGCGTCACATAGAGGTCGCCGTATTTTCCTTCCTGTTTATAGACCGGGAACCCTTTTCCTTTCAGCCGCATCTGGGTCCCGTTCTGCGTCTCGGGTTTAATCTTCAGCTTGACCTTTCCGGTAAGGGTATCGACGGTGACCTCGCCGCCCAGCACCGCCGTGTAGAGGTCCAGGGGCATCTTCCTGTGCAGGTCGCTGCCTTCGCGGGTCCAGCGGGGATCCTCGGTAACGGAAAAAGTGATATACAGATCGCCGTCGGGGCCGCCATTCGTGCCGGGGCCTCCATGACCCTTTAGCCTGATCACCTGGCCATTTTCCACTCCTGCGGGAATGGTGATACGGATGTTCTTGCCATTGACCGTGAGCACCCGTTGATGCGTAGTGGCGGCATCGGCCAGACTGATCTCCAGTTCTGCCTGATAGTCCTGGCCGCGGAACTGACCACGACCGCCGCCGCCGCGACCGGATGAACGCCCGAACAACGATTCGAAAAAGTCGGAGAATCCGCCCTCGCCGGAATTGAAATCTCCGCTGAAACCACCTCCGTAACCGCCCTCGAATCCTTCGCCGAAACCTTCGAAACCCCTGGCGCCTCCCTGGCGGCCCCGGCCTCCCGCCGACTGCTGCGCTTTTTCGAATGCTTCCGCATGCGCCCAGTCCTTGCCATATTGATCGTATTTTTTTCTCTTCTCGGGATCGCTCAATACTTCATTCGCCTCGTTTATCTGCTGGAATTTTTTATTGGCCTCCTTGTCGTTCGGATTCAGATCGGGGTGGTGTTTCCTCGCAAGTTTGCGGTAGGCCTTCTTGATATCTTCATCTGTCGCGTCCTTGCCGACTCCCAAAACCTTATAGTAGTCTATGAAATCCATTGCAACACCTTTTTTTACAAAGTTATGCCGTAGGCGCCATCCATCCTTCGCTGGCATAGTTTTTTTAGCAGTGCCCAAAAAAGGCCATGCAACGATCGCGCAACCTCGTTTTTGCTGGGGCATTATTGGTGACGTTGGGTCTGGTCCAATGCGGGTGCCGGGGCGGGAATGCCAACACGTCTTCCACCGATACGACTCCCGCGGTGTCGGCGCCGGATAACAACAGCGCCAACAACCCTTCGCTGGCGGATACCAGCTATGAGAAGAACAGGACCAGACCGATCACCGATACAATGAAACATCGGGACTCGGCGGCGCATGGACGGTGAGGATTGGCCGGTGGGCTTCGGTGAGGATGCGACCGGGGCCGCAGCCTATTATATGTCCTTGTTGATGGTAAAATAGAACCGGCTACCCTGGCCGGGCTGAGACTCCGCCCATATACGTCCGCCGTGCAACCCGGCGATCTTCTTGCAATGCGCCAGCCCGATGCCGGAGCCTTCGTACTGGTCCCGGGTATGCAACCGCTGGAAGATGATGAATATCCGTTCCAGGAAATATTTTTCGATGCCGATGCCGTTGTCTTTAATTACGAACCTCCATTGTCCGTCGATCAGCAGCGCCGAAATGGAGATCTCCGGGCAACTGCCGGGCTGTCTGAATTTGATAGCGTTGGTGATCAGGTTCTGGAAAAGCAGCTTCAGCTCGGTAGGATAGGCCCGGAGCGACGGCAAAGGATCGGAGTGGATCCGCGCTCCATTCTCCCTGATGGTTTCGCCAAGATCGGCCAGGACTTCTTCCAAAAGCAGATTGCAGTCAACAGGCATTGCCTCCTTTTCGCGGCCGATGCGCGAATAATCCAGCAGGTCCTTGATGAGGGTCTTCATCCTGTCCGATGCCTGCGACAGAAAGTCCAGGTAGGTATGCCCATTTTTATCGAGCCGATCGCGATAGTCCTTCTTCAGCAGATCGACAAACCCCGAGATGGTGCGCAGCGGTTCCTGCAGGTCGTGCGAAGCGACATAGGCAAACTGCTCCAGTTCCTTATTCTTGCTCTCCATTTCGGAAGTACGTTGTTTTACTTTCCTTTCCAGCGAATTATTGACCTCCCTGTTCTCTCTTTCAAGGCGTTCGAGCGCGGCTGCCATCGAGTTGAAGTTTTTGGCCAGGATGCCTATCTCGTCCGCTGAAAAGGCCTCGGCCTTTCGGCTGAAATCTCCCTTCGTCACCGATCTGGCGGACAGCAGGATCTCCTGCAACCCTTTCTGGATACCCCGGCTTACGGTGATCGCCAGCAGGAGGCCCGTGCATTCCACCGTCAGCGCAACGAAGAAAAGCAAGCGCAGGATAACGCTTTCCAGCCAGCGCGAACCTTCGCCTAGCGCGAACGAGAACTCGTCTTCCAGTGGGGTAAGCCGGTCGGTGAGGGGGTCGATCTCATCGAGGATAGCGTTGACGCGGTCTTGTGAAAAGGGCTTGGTGATGATCACCTCATGCAGTCGTGTGCCCAGCGTCCTGAAATCGGAGAGGACTTCATCCGCCCTGGTCCAGGCGATGACTGCGCGATGGATATAAACGTTGGTATGGAACCATCGGAACAGATGGATCATGCCGGCGACATCGGCCGGGTCATTGCGTCCCTCTTCGAACCCTTTTTTCACGAGCTCGTAATCGGGGTTGGGCTTGCTGAGCTCGATCCGCGCCTTGTGGTCGCCCTCGTTCACCTTCATGAAGTTACCGAACTTCACATAGTCCAGTTCATCGTGGGTCCGGGCATATTTCAGCAGCTGGTAGAGCGCGTCTTTTTGCGCCTTGGACCAAAGACCTTCTCCGCCGACATAGGCGCGTACGGACGAAAGGGTATTGACCGAGAAAAGCAGGACCAGCAGTTCGATAGCGATGAGCAGGGCCATGATCCCGACCGTGAAATAGAGTTTCTTGGCGATGGAAATGTCCTTGAACCATCGGAACAGGGGAATTCTCATATTCGGCGATTTGGCGACAGGTCGGGCCGACAAAATAAGCAAGTTGCGGGGAATATCAAAACAAAAGCGGGTCAGGTTTGGCACGGGCGCATAACAAAAATGGTCCGGTCGCCTATAGGCAGCCGGACCCTAACCGTAACCGTCCAACTAACATTCATTATTCCAATACGGGTTTCTGTTTGCTCATCGTCAGCACATAGATGCCGAAAACGATCGAGAGATAACTGGCGACGATCAGCAGACTCGAAAGATCATAAGATGCGGCACGGAAGAAGCGGTACCCGGTGAGACCGTTGATCACTACGCCAATTAGGAGCAGGAGTGTAATTACGTATTTCATACATTTACGTTTTAGTCAGGAGATGTTGTTTAAACAATAGACCCGGGAAGCGACGGGCCGTTTATTAAAGAAATGTTATATGGGCGTAGCTAAAGATAAAGTGCTTGTAACCAGGCCGCTATTTCCGGACGTGGTGGACAGGCTCCGCGAATACTTCGAAGTGACCGTCCATGAAGGGCCTCGCTATAGCCCCGAGCAGCTGCATGCGGCATTGCGCGGGATGAGCGGTGCTATTGTCGCAGGGGGCGAGAAGATCGATGACGGAGTATTGAAGGGATTGACCGGTTTAAAGGCCATCTGTGTGTCGGCTGCGGGATATAACAACGTGGACGTGGCGGCGCTGACTCGAGCAGGTATCATCGGAACGAATTCACCGGGTCCTGCCGACGAGACGGTGGCGGATTTCGCGTGGGGATTGATGATAGCTACCGCCCGCAGGTTGGTCGAGGCGGCGCAGTGGGTAGGGCAGGGGCAATGGACAGCGGTGGCCGCGGCAAGCCGGTTCTTCGGAACCAATCTCTGCGACAAGACCCTGGGGGTGCTCGGGATGGGGCGTATCGGCCGGGCGATCGCGCGGAGAGCTATAGGTTTTCGAATGACCGTGCTGTATCATAATCGCCGGCGACTGGCTCCCGCGATCGAGGCGGAATGCCGGGCGGCTTACCGGGCGCGTGAAGAGGTATTGCAGCAATCGGACTTTGTGGTCCTGGCGATGCCGTTCTCGCCAGAAAATCATCACCTGATCGGGGCGGCGGAGCTGCGTCTTATGAAACCGGCGGCGATGCTGTTCAATATAGCCCGGGGAGGACTGATCGATGAGGCGGCCCTTGCTGATGCATTGCGCAGTGGCAGGCTGGCGGGCGCGGGGCTGGATGTATTCGAAGCGGAACCGGTCATCGATGCGGGTCTGCGCGATCTGCCGAATGTCGTCCTTACGCCGCATATCGCCGGTGGCACGGAGGAAGCGCAGCATGGGCTAGCCAGTCTGGCTGCGGATAACCTGATCGCCGCGCTGGGGTTCGGGCCCCACGCGGGGAGGCCGCCGTCTGTGTTCAACCCGGAGGTGCTGGAGCGGTAAAAAAAAAGCCCGCTTAGGATGAAACGGGCTTAAAAGTTGACAGGCAAAAGCCCGGGATTAGTAGCGATAGTGCTCCGGCTTGAACGGACCGTTCTTGGGAATGCCGAGGTATTGGGCCTGCGAATCCGTCAGCTCGTCGAGCTCGACGCCGATCTTCGCCAAATGCAAACGGGCGACTTTTTCGTCGAGATGTTTCGGCAATACATAGACCTTGTTCTCGTATTTGCTATGGTTGGTCCACAATTCGATCTGTGCCAGCGTCTGGTTGGAGAAGGAATTGCTCATGACGAACGAGGGGTGACCGGTGGCGCAGCCCAGGTTGACCAGCCGTCCTTCGGCCAGTATGATCACGTCGCGCCCGTCGATGTTGTAGACGTCGACCTGCGGCTTGATCGTATCCTTGGTATGTCCATAGTTCTTATTCAGCCATGCCATGTCGATCTCGATATCGAAATGCCCGATGTTACAAACGATGGCCTTGTCCTTCATCAGCCGGAAATGTTTTTCCGTGATCAGATCGCGGCAGCCGGAGGCGGTGACGACGATATCGGCTTCTTTCACGGCATCGGCCATCTTCTTCACTTCGAAACCGTCCATTGCGGCCTGCAGAGCGCAGATGGGATCGATCTCGGTCACAATGACGCGACAGCCGGCGCCTTTCAGGCTGGCGGCGGAGCCTTTGCCTACGTCGCCATAGCTACCAACGACGGCGACCTTTCCGGCCATCATCACGTCGGTAGCGCGGCGGATCGCATCCACCAGTGATTCCTTACAGCCGTATTTGTTATCGAATTTGGATTTGGTCACGGAGTCGTTGACATTGATGGCGGGAATGGGCAGGGTGCCTTTTTCCATCCGCTCGTACAGGCGATGAACGCCGGTAGTGGTCTCTTCGCTGAGACCTTTGATATGCTGCACCATCTCGGGGTATTTGTCGAAGACCATATTGGTCAGATCGCCGCCGTCATCGAGGATCATGTTGAGCGGTCGGTCGGTGCTTCCGAAGAACAAGGTCTGTTCGATGCACCAGTCGGCTTCTTCCAGGGTCTGACCCTTCCAGGCGAAAACGCCGATCCCTGCGGCGGCGATGGCCGCGGCGGCCTGGTCCTGGGTAGAGAAGATATTACAGGAAGACCAGCGTACTTCGGCGCCCAGCTCGACCAGCGTCTCGATGAGAACGGCGGTCTGGATGGTCATATGCAGACAACCTGCGATGCGCGCTCCTTTGAGCGGCTTCTGTTTGCCATATTCGGCACGGATAGCCATCAGGCCCGGCATTTCGGCCTCTGCCAGGCGAATTTCTTTGCGGCCCCATTCTGCAAGGCTCATATCCTTTACCTTATAAGGGAGCTTCAGATCGGTGCTCTGCGTTTTTGTCGACATTGGAATGTTTTTAAATTTTACGAGGTAAAGATACGATGCTAGAACAAAGATGAAGCATGTATTCATAAATTTGGAACAAAATGCATTTTTTTTGTAAATTAGCAGAACAAAATACCTGCCAGCTATGGAAAGGGATGCTCAAAAAGAAAAAATGGCTAACTCCCCGGTCGACCTGGACGAAAAAGACAGGGCGATCCTGCGGTTATTGCAGGCCAATGCCAAGATCACGGTTCGCGAGATCGCCGCGCAGATACATCTTAGCACGACCCCTGTGCATGAGCGGATCAGGCGTTTGGAGGAGACAGGGGTCATCCGTCAGTATGCCACCCTGCTGGATCATTCCAAGGTCAGGAAAGGGTTGCTGGCTATCTGTTATGTATCCCTGAAAGAGCACAACAAGCGGTCGGGGGCGCGATTCATCCGCACGATGAATGAATTGCGCGAAGTGACGGAATGCTATATCATTTCGGGGGAATTCGATTTCATGCTCAAGATCGCGGTAGAGAACATGGATGCCTATTACGATTTTCATGTGAACAAACTGGGACAGGTGGAAAATATCGGGCATGTACAGAGTACGTTCGTAATGGGGGTCGTGAAGCAGACGCATCAACTCATCGACTGACCGGCGGCCCGTCGCGCAGTGGCGGCCCGATAATCAATTTTGTTCGTAACTTGCGATCATGTATGTATATGATACCGTAGCGGAGGCCGTCAAAGGGCTAAAACAGCGCGGATACAGCATCGATTTCAACCTCGTAGCCGACAGGCTTCATTGTCCCGACCTGGCGTTGGCGTTGCATCCGGACGATTTCCGGATAACGGAGTTCTACCGTTTCGAAGGGGAAAGCGACCCCGCGGACGAGGCGGTCGTCTACGCGATCGAATCCAAACGGGGGGAGAAAGGATTGCTGGTTACGGGGTTTGGCATCACGGCAGAGGGTCTGGGAGAGGAAATGATCGAAAAATTAAGTTTGAAAAGATGATAGCTGTCAGACAGGCAAGCGAGAAAGACCTCCCCGCATTGCTCGATATCTACAATCACATTATCCTTCACACCACCGCAGTCTATTCCTACCAACCGCATACCATGGAGGCCCGCAGAGAATGGTACGCGTCCAAACAGAAGGATGGCTATCCCGTGTTCGTGGCAGAAGAGGACGGGCGGGTCGTAGGCTTCAGCAGTTTTGGTCCTTTCCGCGCCTGGCCCGCCTACAAATATACCATCGAAAACTCCGTCTATGTGGCCGAAGACCAGCGGGGGAAAGGTATCGGCAAGCTGCTGATACAGCCCCTGATCGATGAAGCCGTCCGCCAGGGTTATCATGCCATCATCGCCAGCATCGACGCTTCCAATGAGTCCAGTCTTCGCTTGCACCGGGCGTTCGGCTTCGAAGAGGTGGCACATTTCTGCCAGGTCGGTTACAAGTTCGGTCGCTGGCTGGACCTGAAATTCCTGGAATTGCTGCTGGCAACGCCAGCGGATCCTATCGAAGAGTAGTCTTAAGAAGACGGGCGACGATCTTCTCGATGGGAAGGGTGACGCTTTCCTCGTTGAAGTCCGCCCAGTCGATGAATCGGAAAGTCTCGATCTCTTTTCGTTCCTCATATGCCCTGAGTTGCCGCTCGTCGAAATCGAACGGTTTGGCTCGTAACGGAACGCGGATCGGTTCCAGGGCCTCCACGAAATAATAGATCGAAATGATCTGCTGTGCTGTATTGAAGGCGGAGATTTGAAAGAAATCCGTTGTATAGAGGTGGTCGCCGACTGCAATAGCCAGGTCCATTTCTTCCTTAAATTCCCGCTTCAGACAATCGCGCGTTCCTTCGCCGAATTCGAGACCGCCGCCGGGGAATTTCGTGTAGTAGCCGCCCCTGATGTATTCGTCGCTGACGAGGACCCGTTTGTCTTCGCCCAGAAGGATGCCGTATACTCTGACGTTATGCATAACAAAAATGTTTATTGTTCCATCTCCGGTCGGTTCAAAACCATTTCTTTTTCATGAAATACCAGCTGATGATGATCGATATCCCCACCGACAGTAGGATGGGGATATAAAAGGCATAATGCGAATTGGAGTATGGGATGGGTACGTTCATGCCATAGATGCCGGTCACGAGCGCCGGCAGCGACAGGATGATCGTGATGGAGGTCAGCCGTTTGAGCACATTGTTCATATTGTTGTTGATGATGCTGGCGAAGGCGTCGAGGGTGCTGCTGAGGATATTGGTATAGATGTTGGCCATTTCGAGCGCCTGGGACATGTCTACTGCCAGGTCGTCGAGAAATTCTTTTTCATCGTCGGTAAGCCCGAGGAAATTGGTCCGCGCCAGTTTGAGCAGCAGCATCTCATTGCTGCGAAGCGCGGTGACGAAATAGACCATGCTTTTCTGGATCTTCATCAGCTCGAGCAATTCTTCATTCCGGTTGGACGCATACAGCTTTTGTTCCATGAGGTTGCGTCGCTGGTTGATCTCCTTGAGATATTCCATGAACGTCTGCGTGATCTTCTCGAAGATCTTCAGGACCATCATATTCTTTTTGTCCGGATGACGGTTTTGGAAGGTATGCAGGAATTTCTTGATGGCGCCATTCTCGAACGAATTGACGGTAACGATCTGGTTATGCGTCAGGATGATACAGATCGGAATGGTGATATAGTAGGCGTCGCTCTCGTTGAAGGAGTTGTTTTCGGTGGGTGTTTTGATCACGATCAGCTTCACATTGTCTTCATCCTCGAACCGGGGGCGTTCGTCGATATCCAGCGAGTCTGTAAGGAAATCGAGCGGGATGTCCAGCTGGCCGGAGAGATTGGTGAACTCCTGCTGTTTGAGCGGCGGGAGAATGTTCACCCAGGTGCCGTTTTCCGGGTGATCGATCTCTATTGTCTGGTGGTTGACGTTCTTGAAATATTGGATCATGTTTTATATGAGTGAAATGCACTTTCCCGCAAATTAGCGCATTTTAATTCCCTATACTGCCTTCGAACACCTTCTGGGCCGGACCGCTAAGCCATACATTCTCGAAGCTGTTGTCCGCAGTCCGGTCGAACCGGACCGTCAGCCGGCCTCCCCTGGTAACGACCTTGACGAAGTTGTAGCCGCGTTCGTTGTGGTAACAGGCCAACGCGCTGGCCGTAACGCCGGTGCCGCAAGACAGGGTCTCGTCTTCCACTCCTCTTTCATACGTCCGAACGATGATCTCGTCCGGGCGACGCTGCTCGACGAAATTGACATTGATGCCTTCTTTTGCGAAGTCGCTGCTATAGCGGATGTCCATGCCTTTTTGAAAGACGTCGAGGTCCATGACGTCCGTCACCATCCTGATATAATGGGGGGAGCCGGTGTCGAGGATGAAGTCGCCGCGAAATTCTTCGATCTCCTGCACATTCTTCATTTTGAGGCTTACGACACCGTCGACGTCAATTTCTGCGAGGTGCGGGCCGTCTATCGCCAGAAAATTGTATTCGTTCTTCCGGATACCCAGGTCATAAGCGAATTTGACGAGACAACGTCCGCCGTTGCCGCACATGGAGCTCTCGCGGCCATCGGAATTGTAATATTTCATCTCGAAGTCGTAGCCGGCATGCGGGTTGAGCAGCATCAGACCGTCGGCGCCTATACCAAAGCGCCGGTCGCACAGCGAGCGGACACGTTCCGTCGTCAGCGCAGTATAGCTCCAGTTCCGGTTGTCCAGGATGACAAAGTCGTTGCCGGTGCCCTGGTATTTGAAAAAATGCATTTGGCTCATATCGATGGACAAAAATAGCTTATTCGGGTGAACCGGCCTAGCCGGCGCACTGCGTCAGAGCCCTTCGATGGTACGAAGGGTCTCGCGTATGAGGCGGTCGATAGTGGCATCGCCGTCCCTCGAAAAGGTCTTCAGCACACGGTTGGCGACAATGGCGCTAAGGCTCAGACAGGAGTGGCCTAACAGCTTGCCGAGCCCGTAGATCCCGGCCGTTTCCATCTCGAAATTCGCGATCCGATGGGGGCCGTAGGAAAAACCGGTGAGGCGGTCGACCAATTCCGGTTGCATGAGGCCTAGCCGCAGTACCCGTCCCTGCGGTCCATAGAAACCCGGACAGGTGACCGTGATGCCATGGTGAAAACCGGTGATAAAATATCGCAGGAGGGAAGCGCTTGCGCTGCTGATATAGGGTTGTGCAAGGCGATGGTGCAGCTGTGTTTGGGTGGCAAAGGATTGGAGGAGCTCGTTCTCTTCTTCGCTGCTGTCATGCCTGTAGAAATTGAGCAGGTTATCGATCCCCAAACCATGAGTGGAGGCTACGAAGTCGTCGGCGGGTATGTCTTTCTGTAAGGCCCCGGCGGTTCCCATGCGAATGACGGTGAGAGAAGTGAGGCTGCGTTTGACCGTCCTGGTCTGGAAATCGATATTGACCAGGGCATCCAGCTCGTTGAGGACGATGTCGATATTGTCGGTGCCGATGCCCGTGGAGACGACCGTGAGGCGCTTCTGGCCGATGCGGCCGGTATGGGAAATGAACTCGCGGTGGCTGCTTCGGTGTTCGATCGAATCGAAGTACCTGGAAACCCTTTCCACGCGTTGGGGATCTCCGACGGTGAGGACGATCGGAGCCAGTTCTTCCGGCCGGAGATCGAGATGATATACCGCTCCGCGGGCATTGATAATGAGCTCGCTTTCAGGGATTGGCTGCATAATATTTTTTAAATTGGTGCGAAAATATCTTAATTTTGCAGCCACTCAAAAAAATCGGCCGAAAGGCTTGTTGGTCGTTCGGCGGGCGGGTTTGGTCGGCTGAAAGGCTTGTAGGTCGTCCGACGGGCCGGTTTGGCCGTCAAAAGGGCTGGTTGGTTACCCTAAATGCCAGTTTAGTCGGCCGAAGGGCAGGTTGGGCCGTGAGATGGGTACAAAGTTTGGTTCCGTGGCCGAGTGGCTAGGCAGAGCTCTGCAAAAGCTTCTACAGCAGTTCGAATCTGCTCGGAACCTCTCCAAAGCGCGAACAGCGCAAAGAACCGCCGGTTGGCGGTTTTTTTTGTTATCCAAGTGCGGGGCACCAATCGATTTTGTTGAAATCTGCTATTCACTCCGCAGCGATCTCACCGGGTTTGCGGTGGCGGCCCGGATGGCCTGGAAACTGACCGTTAGCAGCGCGATCGCTACGGCGGCTGCGCCGGCCAGCACATAGATCCACCACGGCATAGAAGTTTGATAAGCGAAGTCCTGCAGCCACTCATGCATAGCCCATCCTGCTACCGGTGCGGCAATCAGGGTCGAAAGCACGACCAGCGCAACGAATTGCCGCGAAAGCAACGACACCAGCTGGGGAACGTTTGCGCCGAGCACTTTACGGATGCCGATCTCGCGTGTCCGTTGGTTGGCTGTAAATGCCGCCAAACCGAAAAGCCCCATACAAGAGATGAAGATGGCGATGCACATGGCAATATCCATGATCTCCGACGTTTGCTGTTCCCGGCGATAAAGCCGTTTCAGCGATTCATCGAAGAACCGGCATTGGAAGGTCGATTCCGGATATAACTTTTTAAAATTCGTTTCCAGCTCCGACATTAGCGTCTTCACCTGGCCGGCAGGAAGCGCGGCGCTGGAAAGTTTTACGCTAAGCGTTCCGCCCGCGGCCTGCTGCGTCGTAAAGAAGAACGGCTGTATCTTCTGGTGAAGGTTCTGCGAATGGAAATCCCTGGCGACGCCGACCACCGGGCCCAATATCCCGCCGAAACCGGAGCTTACCTGTTGGCCTACAGCATCGGCCGGATGGCTGAATCCCAGGGCCCTTGCGGCCGTTTCGTTGAGGATGAACGCCCGGTAGGGGGTTTGCGCCGGCCCGGCGTCCCCCGGAGCCGGATCGCTGCCTCGCCGCGCCGTGTCCGCGATCGTGAAATTCCGGCCCGCGACAAGTGTCAGCTCATATAAGGGTATATAATCGGGATCTATCTGGACGAAACCGGCGTCAATCTTCGTGTGGGTCTTACCGTTGTATTCGATAGCGGTACCGCCATGACTGCCGGCTTCCGGGCTCCCCGAGTTTACACTGACCTCCTGTACGCCGACCATCCTGCGGACTTCGGTGGCGAGTACGATTTTCCGATTCTTGGGTTGATCCCGGGGAAGATCGATCGTAACAATGGCGTCCTTTTTAAAACCAAGATCGGTGTTCAGCATGTAATGGATCTGACGGCCCACCATCATGGTACCGATGATAAAGATCAGGCTGACCGTAAACTGGAAAACGATCAGGCTTTTCCTGAGATAGCTTTTGGAGTTCAACTGCTGGGTGCCCTGGCCGCGAAGGGTGATCACCGGCAGAAAAGAAGAGATGGCCCGCGCCGGATACCAGCCGGCGAGCAGACATGTGACCAGGATCGTCAATCCTGCGAATATCCAGGTATGAAGATCGCCGATATGCAGCCGGATCCCTTCGGGAGTAAAGCCGTGCAAGGCGCCGATAACGGGGTTGGCCAGAACGAGGGCCAGTGCCATGGCTGCCATGACGATGATCCCCGTCTCGTTGAGGAATTGCCGGATGAGGCTGCCGCGGCTACTGCCAAGTACTTTCCGAACGCCTACCTCTCTTGCCCGTAGTATAGACTGCGCCGTCGACAGGTTGATAAAATTTATGGCGGCGATCACCAGGATGAAAAGCGCAATACCGGCCAGCGCATATAGCGTGGGCTTATGAGCCCGGCGGCCGTACAGGTCGGCGTAGTCACCATTGAAATGAATGTCCGCCAGCGGTTGTAAGGAGAGGGCGGCTTTCTCACCGATGCGGTTGTGCCGCTGGAAAAAGGCAGGGAATTGCTTTTCCGCCTGCGCGGCCGTTGTACCAGGGGACAGCTTAACATAGACATTGACGTTGCTTTGCCACAAGTTCCAACCCTCCATGTCGTTCCGCAGAAAGCTGTGTTCAATTGTGTTGTAGGAGATCAGGTCCTTGAAGCCAAAGTCGCTGTTCTGCTGCCAATCCTTAACGATCCCCGTCACGGAAACCGGCAACGAGTCATAATACACTACGGAACGCCCCATCCAATCCTCCGGCCTTCCATCCTGGAAATAGCGCTGCGCCTCCGATTCGGTAAGCACCACGGAGAAAGGTCTTTGCAGGGCCGTTGCGGGATTGCCCGCCAGCCACTGATAATGGAATATCTTCAGATAATCCGAATCGGTAAACGTGATATGCTGCCGTTCATCGTCCCCGATCGCAGGAATGACCCGCGCCGGTTTGCCTGTCATCGGTACCAGTACGCGGGTGTCGTCGGTATAAAGGCCGGTGACGGCGCTGAAACCGGAACTCTCCCGGCGAAGATCGGCGGCAAGCGGCGACGGCATGCTCGCCCCGATACCTTGAGAACCGTTCTTCCTGGTTGCTGAAACGGTGATCCGGTATATCCGGTCGGCGTCGGTATGGAATTTGTCATAGCTGAATTCGAAGGACACATACAGATAGATCACCAGACAGGAAAGGATTCCGAGGGTGAGGCCGAGGATGTTGATGCCCGTGGTCAACTTATGCCGGCTGAGACGGCGCAAGCTGAAAAGCACCTGTTTTTTCATGGTAACTTTTCCGTTTAAAGGATTGCTGAAAGAAGGCTTGCGGATAACATAGGGCCGGAAAAATTTCATCACGTCGATGATAAAGGTGCGTCGGGCGGCAGATACTCCCTTTTCCCTGAGGTTGCGATGAAAGTACTCGTTGAGATCGCCCTGCAGGTCCTCCAGTAACTCGGGACGACAGTACCACATGAGGAACCGGATGGCCCATTTCGGCGGTTGCGGTATTTTCTGGTCCATCAGATGCGGTTTAACGTGAGATTAGGGATCTTTTGCCATAGAGTATCGCGGATCTCTTTTGCCCGTAGCAGCGATGCCTTTCCGGCGGTGGTGAGAGTATAAAAGCGTTTGCGCTTACCCCCGCGGGTAGCTGAGGCCCCCCCCAGTTCGCTTTTCACCAGCGCTTTTTCCTCGAGCCGGTTGAGCACTGCATGTACGACGCCAAGCTTTACCGAGCGATCGGCATGTTTAGAAAGCTCATCACAGATGGCTACGCTGTAGGCGCTGTTCACCAGTGAAGCTATGGTCAGCAGCACCAGCTCTTCGAACTCCCCCAGGTGCGTTCCTTTCATAAAAATGGGATTAATTCACTAAATGTATGTAAAATAATCTAAAGTGCAAAGAACCGCCCGTCGGCGATTTTTTTATTCTATATTTGTTCTATGCGAATGACAATATCCGGTTTACCGAAGAATTTTGACAAGTTCGATCTACAGCGTCTTTTTAATCCGTTTGGATGGGTAGATTATACCAAGATACTTATCGATCCGATCACCGGTCTCAGCCGGGGAAAGGGTATCGTCGAGATGAAACAGGATGAAGATGCAAAAAAGGCCATGGCTGCGCTGCAGGGCCAGGTGATAGGGGCAAGTCCGCTGAATATTAAGGAAGCGAAGGACCGGGGCCCGAAGACCTGGTAAAACTAATATGGAAAGCACCCGCGTCGCATCTCGCTGCAATAAAAATAATTGGGCCACCTTCACGGGTGGCTTTTTCGTTGGGGGCCAAGCCGGATCGGCGAGAAACTGCGTTACGTTCCTATGGCCGTACATCCAGTACCACGACCTGGTCGGGGTCTTCCGGGGTCGGGGATTGGGCAGGGATCCTGGCTACGCCGTCCTGCAACGATACCCTGACGGAGGCGCCATCCTTCAAACGATAAGCTTTATTTATCCCGGCATACGGAAATTGGCCAAGCGTTATCTCGCCCGCATTGGGCTGCAGGACATGAACATAAAGCTTGTCGCCGTTACGTGTCAGGCAACCCCATTTTGCGGCCGGAGATAGCCGCCGGTGGTGTGATAGATCGCCGGGCCGTATGTCTGGAGCCAGTTGCCCATCCAGCGGAGGCGTCGGACGAATTCCGGCTGTATCTCTCCGTTCGGCATAGGACCGATATTGAGGAGAAGGTTGCCGCTATTGCCCGCGGATTTCACCAGCAGGGCGACGATCTGCGCCGGTGTTTTATAGGTTGTGTCCGTGATATTGAACCCCCACGAGTTATTGATGGTGGCGCAGGTTTCCAGCGGCAGGGCCGATATCTTCTGGAAGCTGAGGCCATTCGTGTTCTCGCCGGGGACGTCCTGTTCGAACATTTGGAAGTCCTCCCCCGGCAGCGGCGTCATGTGGTGGTTGTTGCCGATCAGGCACTGCGGCTGTAGCCGGTGGATCAGGTCGTATAGCTCCCGTATATGCCAGTCGACCTTTACATCGTTGTCTTTCCGGTCCTTGCTTTCTTCCGCCATCTGGTCCCAGTAACCATCGAACCAGATCCCGGCAATGGAACCGTAATTGCTGAGCAGCTCGGTCAGCTGGTTTTTCATGAACCGGATATAGTGGTCCCAATCACCGTGTACCGTGCGGCCGGTCCCTTTGCCGGTGCGGCCCGTCCACCAGGAATAGTCGTCGCGGCGCCAGTCGAGCAGCGAGTAATAAAGAAACAGCCGGATCCCCTGTTTGTGGCACTCATCGGCCATCATGCGGACGATGTCTTTTTTGTAAGGGGTATGCATGATGTTGAAATCGGAATATTTGGTGTCCCACATACTGAATCCGTCATGATGCCGGGTGATCAGAGTGATATATTTCATTCCGGCGGCTTTTGCCAGCGAGACCCAGGCATGCGCATCGAAGTCGATCGGGTTGAAGAATTTTTCGAGCCGGGTATAATTCTTCACCGTGATGTTGCGGTTATTCATCACCCATTCTCCGTCGCCGGGGATGCTGAACGGGCCCCAATGGATGAATAAGCCGAACTTGGCATTCGCGAACCATTCCCTGGCCTTCTCGTTCTGCGGGGATGGTGTATAGTTGGCTGTTTGGGCAAAGGACAGAAGCGTCGGCAGACAAAGCAATGTGGCCAGCAGGTGGATCTTCATGCTGCAAATTATGGTTTTTTATGCTGGCCGGCAAGATCACAATAACCGTTGTTCGACCGCCAGCCGCACAAGAGCCGCCGTATTGTTTACATTGAGTTTGGTCAGAAGGTTTTTTCTATGGCTGTCTACGGTGAGCGGGCTGATGAAAAGCTTCTCCGCTATCTGGGGGTTCGTAAGCCCATCGGCTATGAGCTGGAGCACTTCTTTTTCGCGCCGGGTGAGTGCCGGTAATGTACCCGGCGATGTCGGGACGGCGGGCGACTGCAGCAACTGTTCGGTCGAAAGGCTCAAATACAGCTGACCTCTGCCGGCGGTTCGAATCGCCCGGACTATCTCTTCAGCATCCGCGCTTTTGGCGAGATAGCCCACCGCGCCGTTCTCGATCATCCTGGAGACATAGCTCCGGTCGCAATAGGTGCTGATGCCAAGAACTTTCACGGCCGGGAATTCCTTTTTTATTTTTTTGCAAAGCTCGATCCCGTTGATATCGGGAAGATTGATGTCCAGGAGCGCTATATCGACAGGAACGCTTTTCAATATCTTCAATGCTTCGATGGCGCTGCCCGCCGTGCCTGCTATTTTGATCTCATCGATGGCAGCCAGCATTTTCTGCATGCCGGCAACGATCAGCGGGTGATCATCGATGATCAGGACATTCAGTATGGTTGATCTGGTCATATGCAATTGCCTTCGACGTTGACGGATGTGCCCTGACCCCGCGCCGAGTGGATATCGACTGTGCCTCCCAGGTAGTCGGCCCGGGCTTTTACATTGGCAATACCTGCTCCCAGGCGGGGGTTTACCTGTTTGCTGTCGAATCCTATTCCATCGTCCTCCACCGTGAGGCTGAACCGATCCTGTTTCCTTATCAGCTGTACGAGCACGTTGGAGGCCCGGGCATGTTTGATGACATTGTTCAGCAGTTCCTGCACGATACGATAGAGCACGATCTCCGTGGATTGCTCCAGGCGCTCTTCCATCCCATAGGTTTGCAGGTGCACCCTGATGCCGCCCGAAATATTGATATTGGCGCAATAGTTCTCCAGCGCCTCGACCAGTCCATACCGGATCAATGCTTCGGGCATCATGTTATGCGATACCCGGCGCAGCTCGCTGATGGAGTGGTCCAGTTGTCCGATGACGTTGTTGAGCGACTGCGCGCCCTGCTCCGGAAGATATACGTTCCCTTTCATGCCTGACAGGGAAAGTTTAATGCCCGACAAAAGACCGCCGACCCCGTCGTGAAGATCGCGGGCAAGCCGGCTACGCTCTTCCTCCTGTCCCTGTAAGACAGACTGCATAGCCACCAGCTGGTGTTGTCGTTCCATTTCATGGATACGTTGTTCCTGCAGCTCCTTTGCCTGCTGCAGGAGCTGGTGTTTCCTCTTATAGTTGATGATGATCACCAGGGCCAGCGACAAAAGCAGCAGGCTTGCGGCTATCAATGCGCTGCTCAGGGCCGTGGTGCGTTTCAGCAGCAAGTCCCGGAGATGTCCCTGCCTTTGCAGCATCATGATGCTGTCTTCCTTTCGTTGAATGCGGTGTTGCGCTTCGAGCTCGTTCACTTTCCGGCGGCTGGCAGTCTCGTTGAGGGTATCGCTGAGACGGACGTATTCTGTAAAATAGTCAACGGCCAGGCGATCGTCATGGAGATCGTTGGCGTATATCGATGACAGTAATTTAGCGAGATTCATTTCACCGGGCTTGTCATTAAGGGCGCGACTGAGGGCGACGGCCTTGCGGAGGAGCTCTGCGCTTTTGCGGAAGTCCTTTTTGTTCCGGTATATTTCCCCGAGGCGGGACAGCATCTGGACCTGCCGGAATTCGTTCTTCGACTTCAGCGCATATTCGTACGACGCTTCAAAGGCCTTCGACGCGGCATCTTCATCCCGCACGCCCATGTCATAGAAACCCCAGTTGGAAAAAAACTGCGAAAGGATATCCGGTTGCCCCAGTTCCCTGTAAAGAGGGGCTTCCTTCTCCAGGTAATAACGGGCGGAATCGTATTGCTTCAGTTCGACAAGGTCATGGATCCGATGAAGTCGCAGATAGTACGTCTTGATATCGCCTGCCACTTCCGCATTGATGAGCTGCAATGCTTTCCGGTGATAGAACAGCGCCCTGTCGTATTCATTGAATTCGTTGTACACAAGACCTATGTTCATATAGGCTGTCATGAGCCTTATCCGCCAGTCGGGAATGTCCCTTTTTTCGAGCGCATCGACGCCTTTAAGGTACGTGACGATCGCCGTAGAAAAATCCCCCATTGTCCTGAGCACCGTGGCGATGTTCATTTTGCTGCTGATCAGGTCTCCTTTTGCTTTATTCGGGTCGGCCCTGCCATAGACGGTATCCGCCTGGCGCAACAGGTATAGTGCGCTGTCGAGGTTGTTACTTCGATAGTAGGCCTGTCCATAACACGATAAGGCATCGCCGATCTTCCGGTAGAGGTTTTTGTGCGTGGCAAGCCAGTAAGCACTGTCCAGGTATCTCCTGGCAAGGGCGCCATCCGAATATCCCAACCTGTCACCGAGCGCCAGCATGACGTCGATGCGGTCCGTATCGGGAAGCCGGTCGGTGGCGAGTCTCGATTGCAGGCTATCTACGATCCGGTCCTGGGCGGTGGCATCTTTCACCGGAAAAAAGAATGCCGCGGTACAGATCCATATGAGCAGCCGTTTGAGCATACAACTAAACTCATGAAAATAAGACTTTCTTCCAAGCATTTCGAAAAAAATCCCCGGAAGGGGGGATAGGTTAAAAGCCTGTTTTCCCGGGATTGTACAGGACTGTGTTACGGCCGAGATTTGCATCAATATTCTTACATATGAAACGCATTCCCGCGGCAATGCTATTGCCAGCCATTTTGCTTGTCATCTGCGCGCCTGTGCAGGCTCAGTTGTGGAAAAAGGTCAAGGATGAGGCGAAAAGCGCCATCGACAAATCGCCGAAGTCCGAACCGAAGCCCGTCGATACCACGCCGACCTATCCCGATAATAATACGGCCAACGTTCAAAAGGCTGCTGCTGCAGCCGGTCCGGCGGATTATGCCAACTATGACTTCGTAGCCGGCGACAAGATCATCTTCCAGCCGGATTTCAGCGGCGAGGCAGATGCGGAACTGCCGTCGAATTTCACCGTAGCCTCCGGCAAAGCGGAAATGCAGACGCTGGATGGTCAGAAAGTATTGCATCTCGATGCCGGTACGGGCGCCTGTGTATTGCCGATGATGAACTCGATGCATTACCTGCCTGACCAGTTCACCGTGGAATTCGACATCCTATTCGAGGGATTGCAGCCAGCGAAGTTTGAACCGATGATGGACTTCCTGGTCAACTTCCATGCGCCGGAAGACCGGAATTACAACGGCTATCCAAAATACTCTTTTCGCCTGGCCGGCAACGACAGGTATTACTGGGGAGGCCAGCCTTCGGACCAGGTGCCTGCTGCGGTGAAAGCTTCCCTGGCTGTTCCCGGCATCTGGCATCACATCGCCATCTATATGAACAAGGCGCTTGGAAAGGTCTATATCGATCAGTATCGTCTTGCTGCTACCAATGCGGTTCCCCGCGGAGCGGGACACCTGGCCGTCCGCAGCAACGGCAAGTATGGCGTTTTCATTAAAGATTTCAGGATCGCCGAAGGTGGCGACGATAAATATAAGAAGATCATCACGGATGGAAAGTTCATCACCCGCGGCATCCTGTTCGATGTAAACAAGGCCTCCATCAAGCCCGAATCCACCGGCGCCCTCAGGGAGATCGCCGCATTGATGAAAGCCCATACCGATCTGCAATTCGAGATCGACGGCCATACGGACAACGACGGCAATCCCGCCGCCAACCTGCGCCTGTCACAGCAACGGGCCGACGCCGTGAAGGCTGCGTTAGTGAGCATGGGTATCGATGCCGGCCGGCTTACAACAAAAGGATTCGGAGCCCGTAAACCCATGGATACAAACGAAACATCAGAAGGCAAAGCCAACAACAGGCGTGTGGAATTTGTGCGGCAGGGCAGCCATGGATAATCATTCGCTCCTCAAGCCATTCACGCCGGCGTAGTTTCAAGCACATGCCGCATCAATTTGTTCAAACGGTCGATCTGTGCATTGAGCATTTGGATGAGTTGCTCGCGTTCATCGCGCAGGCGGAGCAGATCCAATATCTGCTGCTCGCATTTGCGGAGGAGTTCGTCGTTGCGCACATTTTGGCGCTTGCCGGCACCACCCCGTTCGATGGCATCGGCTAACCGCGCGGCGGTCTCATGAACCAGCGAGATATCTCGCGCTGTCCAGTGATGCGGAGCAGCGTCCGCGACGGCAATATAGGTCAACGTCTGTTTTCCTTTCCCGACGGGAAAGGCCATGCACGAGCGAATATGGTTACAGGCATAGAAAGCTTTGTCCTGTTGATCGGTCGTATCCAGTGCGGCGGCATCGTCGAGAATGAAGGACTGTTCCGTCTCTATCGCTTTTATCAGGCCCTGAGGATGGCAGGAGGCCCAGGCGCACGCCAGGCTCGCGCACCGTTCGCGAATGTATTCGTTCCGGACTACGATCGTCCGCCGATCGGCGCTAATTGTCACAAAACAGGCGTGTTCGACTTGCAGATATTCAGCCAGCATGCGGCAGACTGCCTCCTCGATGGCGACAGCATCCGGCATAGCGTGTATTGTATCCACCAGCCGGAGTAAGAAGGCCAGGCGCGCGGTGTCGTTATCCGGCAATATCGGTGTACTCATAGCCCACAGGGTCTGTTTTAAGTACATCAAAGTAAGCAATTCGGCCATCCCGGCAAAAAAAGGGAATTGACGGCTTGTGGATAACTGCTCCCCCGCGATAGTATCGCCGCGGGACCTAAAGCGTATAAGTTATCGCAACCGAAAAATAGAAAACGCTGCCAAGGCTTTCCGTCGACGTTTGCGTCGTACTTTTTCCCCCGGCGGATTTTGTCGTTAAGGTGACGCTGGCCGGGTTCTCCGGTATCGCCAGCGTGGGCGTAAAATTGAGTTTGAGCCTTTTCTGCCATTTGTATTCTATGGGTGCTTCCAATTCATAATCCATCAACTGGATCTTCGAGGCATTGGCTATCGCGGCTGCTACAGAGGACGCGGGATTACTGTTTTTCCGGTTGGGGGAATAGCGTCGCTTGCTATAATAGCCATTGTAGAAGTTTTGCGATGCCAAGTTGATATGAGCCGCAGGATCGATCTCCAGCACATTGTCTATGATAGAAAAGGAATGCTCGGCGCCAAACCCGAAGGCGATATCGGTCGTTCCGGAGAAATTCGCATCGATGTCTGCAAAAGGCTCTATGGGACCGAAATCATAAGAAAAGTGACCGGAAAGCCGGCCCAGAATTTCGGAATTGACCGCAAAGCTCTGGTCGCTGAAAAAGTCCTTGGCAGCCGTGATCTCCGTACTGAAATGATCGGATTCATAGCTGTAACCACCTTCTATCGAGCCGGCATCGATACGGTTCTGACCGGGTGAGAGGAGATACGAGGCAGAGGCAGTGAAGAAAAAGCCGGACTTGTCGTGATAGCCGAATGACGGGCTGAGATAGGGGATAGCCATAGAGTCCCTTCTTCCCAGGTAGACGTCATTGTTCTGATAAGTCAAACCAACATCCCAATGCGATTTTTTCGGGGCGGTCGAGTCTTTCTTAATAGCTTTTTCCTGCGCCGAGGCAATGCCAAACGCGAGGGATAAGACGCTGATCAACAGGGCAATGGCAGACTGATGTCTCATAAGGTTGGGTGTTTTTCAGGACTAAAACGGAGCAGCAGACCGTTTCGTATAAACGAAATGTTATCGGGCGAACGAAAGCTGTAGAGAAGTTGTAGAACCTGTTTTAATTCTTTCGAACAAGGATGATCAGGGGTGGCCGCGGGGCCAACGATGTGCTGATGAGACCGCCGTTGTAAAGGTTTGCCGAACGCGTTGACAGTGTGGTTAGCAAAGCCATGTTCAGATCGGCCTTGCTGTCGAAATACATCAGCTCGACATCGATGCGTTGCAGCGCATTGTTGCTACCCTGTCTTATCTGGTAATAGATAGGTACAGTGACCGTTTGGCCATTGAATGGAGTGGGACCGAATACGCCCGTTTGACCGGAGCTTCCATCCAGCGAGCTCTGAAGTGCAATTTCCCCCGAGCCGTTGTTGATCACCACATGAAGGGCCGCCGCCGAACCGGTCGCATCGAAGCTGCAACCGCTGCCCTGGCCTGATCCGACACAATTGGAAGTCTGGAAAGGCTTGCCGTCGAAATAGGGCAGCGCTGTCACTCCGCCGCTGTTAACGAGATACACGCTGTCGACATAGGAAGCGCCGCCGAGTGTGAGGCTGCTGAGGCAGGTGTCGGTCGTGCCGGCTTTGACGAACCCAATGGCATATTTCATCCCTGTCTGGCTTTGGGTAAGATCGATGACGCCGGAGTTTTGATCGATAACCATCCCGGCGGGCCAGGCAAAATATTTTCCCGCGCCGGGGTTGTTGACGGGGGCCAGCACGTCATTCCCATTTGCCGTGGGCTGCGGATAAATGAGCGTATCTCCAAAGATGGGAAGTAGCCCGCAGCTGGATGCGTGCGAAGGGAATGGGGGCAGAACGTTCGTATCGCCCGGACTATCGTTGGTCGAGTCGGCGATGGTGTTTGTATTGCGTTGCCGGGATGTGAAGCTGGTTGGCGTGGGAACCTCAGGTTCCTTTTTGCAAGCGTACAGGATCGTGGCTGCCAGGAATGCGGCCAGGGCTTTCGTTTTCATTCGAAAAGGGTTAAGGGTTGCTGGTATATAAAACGCAAAACGAGGTCCGGCGGATGGCTGCGGCCAAAAAAGAATTGGCAGCGCAAGCGGTTGGCTCTGAGCAAGTTCAGGAATGCGTATCTGGATGGGGTGGTGTTTGGGTGGCAGACAATTTGCGATCCAGCAGCTCGCGGATGCCAGGCGAACGGGCAAGGGTTTTCGCCTGGAGGAAATAGTCGGTGGCATGGTGCCTGTCGCCGATCTGGCAATAGAACTCGCCCAGCGAGGCGTACAGCAGATAGTAATTTTCGAGCGCCTTATGCTGCTCCAGCTCATGCAACAAGGTGATCGCCGCCCGGGGACCGTCTTTTTTTCCCGTAGCGATAGCCAGGTTCAGCCGGATAACGGAGGAAGGTTTCAGCTGAGCGAGCGCGGTATAGTAACCATGGATCTTGTTCCAGTCGGTCGATGCAAAATCGGGAGCGAGACAGTGTTCGGCGGCGATGGCGGCTTCGAGATGGTAAGCCGTGGCAGAACCTCCCCTGGCCGATAGCGCAAGGAACTGCATACCCCGGTCGATCAGCGCCGCATCCCAGTTGTTGCGGTCCTGGTCCTGGAGGATGACGAGCGCATTATTGGGATCGAGGCGTGCGTCGAAACGGGCAGCGTGCAGACAGAGCAGGGCCATCAGCGCATAGAGGGGCGGATAGCCGCTGGTAGAGGAATGTTCGGTAAGCAGCATCCCCAGCCGCATGGCCTCGAGACAAAGGTCTTTCCGGAGAACCGGGTTATCGCCGGTCGCGCTGTATCCTTCATTGAAAAGGAGGTAGAGGACGAGCAGGACCACGTCGAGCCGCTCGCGTAGAAGGCCGCCCGCCGGAACGGAGAAATCGATGATTTTGTTTTCGCTGCGTATCTTTTCTTTGGCCCGGTAGAGTCGCTTTTGAATATTGGCCTCGCTCGTCAGCAGGGCCGCGCCGATCTCCGCGATGCTGAAACCGCAAAGCGTTTTGAGCGTAAGGGCGACCCGGGCTTCCGCGGGCAAATCCGGGTGACAGCAGGTGAAGATCATGCGCAGCTGGCTGTCCCTGATCTCATCCTCGAGAAATACCTGGTCCATCGTATAGGCGGCGGTCCATTCCGATTTCAACAGCGTGTCCATATCGCCGGCGAAAGAGCGGTAGAATTTCTCCCGTTTGATGATATTGATGGCCTTTCTTTTGGCCACCACCATCAGCCAGCCCTCCGGATTATCGGGGATACCTGCGGTACCCCAGCTCCTGAGCGCTTCGTGCAGGGTGTCCTGCAACACGTCTTCGGCCAGCTCCAGATTATGAATGCCGAAAAGACGGGTCAGAATAGCGACCATCCTCCCCGACTGATGCCGAAAAAGATGGTCGATCAATTTTCGCGGATCCCTGGGTTCGGTGGACATGGGCGGCAGATTAGGCCATGGGTTTGAGCCGGCGCACTTCGAGACGGAACTCCCCGAGCAACGGACATTCGCGGGTAAGACGGGTGGCTTCTTCTATATCGTCCGCATTGATGATCATGTAGCCGGAGATCATTTCCTTGGATTCCAGGAATGGGCCATCGGTGGCCATTTCCGTTTTGCTCTTGAGCAGTCTTGCATCTCCGTCTTCCAGCGGAGCGCCGCCCACGAAACGGCCATTGAGGACCTTTTGTACCCATTCATTGAAGGCTGCCATTCTCGCCTGCAATTTTTCCGGGGATGCCGCGGTGTGGTCGGAACCCCTAACAATGATCAGGAACTGATTCATAAACTTGTTTTTTTGATGAAGAATGATCACTTGTCAATCGTACCGAAAAAAACAGGACAGGGGATGCGAAATATTTTTTTCGAATGTCCCGGGCTGGCAAGATAGGCAAAACGGTTGTCATCGAAGACGGGCAAAACGGGTAATTTTACAGTACGAATATGTCTACTCCGAATAAGTTGCGTCCGCTGATGTTTGCGGGCACGGCCTCCGATGTTGGGAAAAGCGTTCTGGCCACGGGATTTTGCCGTATCCTCCGGCAGGACGGCTACCGGCCGGCGCCTTTCAAAGCGCAGAACATGTCCTTGAACAGCTGGGTCACCCCGGACGGGCTGGAGATCGGACGCGCCCAGGCGGTTCAGGCTGAGGCCGCGGGCATCGCATGTCATAGCGATATGAACCCGGTGCTCCTGAAGCCTACCGGGAACGGCCATTCGCAGCTGGTATTGCATGGCAAACCCGCGGGCAACCGGTCGGCTTACGATTATTTCATGGGCGGCGATCAACAGGCGCTGTGGGAGGAGGTATGCAAGGCTTTCGACAGGCTGGCGCGACGGTATGACCCGGTAGTGCTGGAAGGCGCGGGGAGCATAGCAGAACTCAATCTGCGTGAAAGGGACATCGCCAATATGCGCATGGCGCTGCATGCCCACGCCGATGTCTACCTGGTCGCTGATATCGATAAAGGCGGAGTCTTTGGAAGCGTGCATGGGACGCTGGCGCTCCTATCGGCCGGCGAGCGGGCATTGGTCCGCGGGATTATCATCAATAAGTTCAGGGGGGATGAGGCGCTGTTCGAAGAGGGGAAAAGACGGCTCGAAGCGCTTACCGGCATACCTGTCGTCGGGATCCTACCCTGGTTCCGCGATATCCATATCGAAGAGGAAGATGCGGTTTCCTTACGGCACCGGCCCTCGGTACATCGTGAGGGCGCCACGAATATCGCGGTGGTCAGGCTCCCGCATCTGTCCAATTTCACCGATTTTGCCGCGATGGAGCGAACGGGAGGCCTGCATGTCTATTATACGGATGATCCGCGGGAATTGGCGCATGCAACGGCGATCATCCTGCCCGGAAGCAAGAACACGATCGACGATCTGGAATACCTGCGGAGCAAGGGCCTGGACAACAGTATCATAGCCGCGGAGGCATCGGGCGTAAAAGTATTGGGCATCTGCGGCGGTTACCAGATGATGGGGTTGACCGTCGCAGACCCGTTCGGAGTGGAAGGCGAGCCACGGACGGTGCAGGGGTTGGGGTTGTTGCCGGTACATACCGTCCTGTCAAAGGAGAAAACGACCGTGCGACGATGGATGCGGTTCGGCGGTGCGAATGGACCGGTATGTGAGGGATATGAGATCCACATGGGAAAGACCGTCAATGCCGACGGGCAGGGCGGTCCGCTGAATTTCCCGGTCGCCGCCGGCGAAGCGCCCGACGGGTTCCGGCTGTCACCACGGTGCTGGGGTACCTATCTGCACGGACTATTGGATAACCGGCTGGTGGTGAAGGAAGTGCTGGGCGTCGATATCCCCGATTACCGCGCGTTCAAAGAAAGGCAATACGACCGGCTTGCCGAGCATATACGGCAGCATATCGATCTCCGGTATATTTACGGGCAACTGGCAAGACCGTCGTGAGGATAAGTTCCATTCGCGCGGGCGGGCCCGTGAAAATCGGCTGTATCGCGGACCCGTCAAAGACTTATATTCGCGGCATGAGAAATTCGCAATGGATCGGGATCGCGGGGGCGTTGCTGGTGATCGGGGCCTCCTTCCTGCCGTGGGCCTATTATCCCGATCTGCAAAAGGAATTCACGGGATTCTTTTCGGAACAGAACATCTATGGCCGGCCCGGGAAGATATTGGCGTTTTTTGTCATTATCGATATCGTCCTTTTCCTGGTTCCGCGGGTCTGGGCCAAAAGGGCCAATATCCTCGTGGCTGCGATGGCCTTCGCGTTTAGCGTCAAATCCTATATTTTGTTTACGGCCTGTTACCATGGGATCTGTCCGGAAAGCCGGATAGGCCTGTTCCTGGTATTGGGCGGGGCCGTGATCGTCCTGCTGGCGAGTTTGTTGCCGGACATGCCGGTGAAAGATAAGGACCCAGGCGGGAGCCAGGATGCGGCCGGGCAGCAGAAGGCATCCTCCACTAAGCCTGAATGAGCCTGGCGACGGCGAAGGCGCAACCGGCGGCAAGCGCCCCGATGATCATCACGCGGATGGCGCCGCTAAGGGGATCGATGCCGGTCAGTTTGCTTTTGAAATATCCAAACAGGAAAAGACAGCACAACGTAATGACCGCCGAGATCTTCAGGCCCGTTAGTCCGTCGGTAACGAAGAAATAGGGGCTCAGCGGGATGAGGCCTCCGACGGCATAGGAAAGCCCGATGTTGAAAGCGCTTTTACGTGCCCGTTGGGGATCCGGTTTGTCCAGCCCCAGCTCGTATTTCATCATGAAGTCTACCCATTTGTCCCTGTCCTTCGTCATTTCATCCACCGCTTTGTCCTGTATATCCGTGCTCAGCCCCAGACCGGAGAAAAATTCCCGCACCTCGTCGCGTTCGCGGTCGGGCACCTTGTCCACTTCATCGTATTCCCGCCGGAGCTCGGAGTTATAATGATCCATCTCCGTTTTTCCCGCGAGATAGCCGCCCAGGCCCATGGCGATGGAACCTGCCGCGATCTCCGCCAGACCGGCGATCCAGATGAGATTGAGATGCGTAGGGCCTACGGCGCCGCTAAGGCCTGCTGCCAGTGCGAACGGAACGGTCAGCCCGTCGGACATGCCGATGACGATATCCGTTAGGATCGCTGAACTTCGCATGTGCTGCTCTTCGTGGGCCGCGGCGGTGGATAGTTGGTGCATGCGGCTAAGCTAGCAATTTTTATCGGGATAGCTTTTCGAGGCTCAGTTTAATAATATCGATGCATTCCAGCAACTGCCCGCGCGTGATGACCAACGGTGGAGCAAACCGGATCTTGTCGCCATGGGTAGGTTTCGCCAGAAGGCCATTGTCCCTCAGGGTCAGACACAGTTCCCATGCCGCATCGGGGTGGGGGTGACGGATAACGATGGCGTTCAGCAGTCCTTTACCCCGAACTTCGGCGACACAAGGCGATTGCAGGTTGCGGATGCTGTCGCGGAACAGTTCCCCCAGTTCGGCCGCATTTTCGGCCATGCGTTCCTCTTTCAGCACTGCCAGCGCCGTCATCGCGACATGACAGGCCAGCGGGTTGCCTCCAAAGGTGGAACCATGTTCTCCAGGCCGGATGGTAAGCATGACCGCATCGTCGGCCAACACGGCGGATACCGGCAATACACCGCCACCCAGCGCTTTGCCCAGGATCAGGATGTCGGGGCGTACCGATTCATGCTCACAGGCCAGCGTTCGCCCGGTACGGCAAAGCCCCGTTTGGATCTCGTCGGCGATGAAAAGGACGCGGGCCGTTTCGCAATATTGCCTGGCAGTATGGAGATAGCCTTCGTCGGGGACGATCACGCCCGCTTCGCCCTGGATGGGCTCTACGAGAAATCCGGCTACCAGCGGGTCCTCGAGCGCCCGGGCCAGCGCGCCGGTATCATTGAACGGGATAATGACGAACCCGGGCGTATAGGGTCCATACTGCCGGTTGGATTCGGCATCGGTGCTAAACGAGATGACCGTAGTCGTGCGGCCATGGAAATTACCGGCGCAGACGACGATCTTCGCCTGCCCGTCCGGGATGCCTTTCACCTGGTAGGCCCATCGACGGCAGAGCTTGATGGCCGTTTCCACGGCTTCTACACCGGTATTCATGGGCAATACTTTGTCATAGCCAAAATAGCCGGTGATGTATTCCGCATAGCGGCCAAGCCGGTCGCTGTAAAAGGCGCGGGATGTCAGCGTGAGGCGTACCGCCTGCTCGGTCAGCGCCGCGACGATGCGGGGATGGCAGTGTCCCTGGTTGATCGCCGAATACCCGCTCAGGAAGTCGAAATACTGTCTGCCGTCCACGTCCCATACGTGAACTCCGGCCCCCCTGGTAAGGGCGACGGGAAGGGGATGGTAATTATGCGCGCCATATCTTTCTTCGAGCTCCAGGCAATGAAGCACCTGCTCCGAAAAGGGCGTAGGTAATTGCATAAAAATAAGAGATGATATTAATAAAAAGATGATAATGAACTAAATGAGCACGGGATATAATGGAGCAATATCGTCACCGGTGGTGATCGAGGAAGTCGAGATTACGACCCAGGAACGGTATATTGGGATGGAGATAGACGGCGATCGGTTTATGGCAAGATACGATAATTATACCGGCCATGGAAGGGGTTGGTTGCCGGGGCCCGGTCTTTGTCGAAGATGCCGAAAAACGCGGAACCGCTGCCGGTCAGCGAAGCGTAGAGGGCGCCCACCCGGTAAAGCGTTTCCTTTATTTCCCCGAGGGAAGGATGCAGCCGGAAGACCGGCGCCTCGAAGTCGTTGACGAGCAGTCCGCGCCAATGTGCAACCGGCTGGCTAAGGATCTCTTTTATGGGAACGCGGTTTTCGCCGGGCGTGCAAAGCGAAAAGACCTGTGCTGTGCCGACATGGATGCCGGGATCGGTCAGGGCGAGTGTATAGGCGGACAGATCGAGCGACAGTGGTTCCAGCAGGTGTCCCCGCCCCGTCCCCAGGCAGGGCGTATTGAGGATGAAGAAGGGGCAATCGCTGCCCAGCCGCGAGGCATAGTCCAGGAGTTGGGTCTGGCCCAGACCCAATTGGAACTGCAGGTTAAGTGCGACCAGGGTCCGGGCGCCATCTGAAGAGCCGCCGCCCAGGCCGGCGCCGATGGGTATATTTTTATACAGGTGAATATGGGCAGGCGGGAGCCTGGGGAAGTCGTTTCGCAACAAATGCCAGGCCTTCAGACAAAGATTGGCCCCGGGTTCTCCGGGGATGGGAAGACCGTAAGCGGTGAAACGGGTCTTTTCAGGATCGCGGACGATCTCCAGAGCGTCCTTCAACGGCAGGGGATAAAAAGCCGTCTCCAGATCATGATATCCGTCTTCACGGCGACGCAGGATCTTTAATCCGAGATTGATCTTGCAATTGGGGAAAAATACCATATATGCGGAGGCTCACCTGGTTTTGCGCCGGCTGTTGATCTCGTCGCGGATGGCGATGGCGCGGATGTAATCCTCCTGCTCCAGGACTTCGTTCAATAACGACGTGAGGTCATCCATGGACAGGGCCTTGAGGTCTTCCCTGCCGCCGCCCTCGGTTGTGGAGACGGTAGCTGTCGAACCGGATTTCTTCTTTTTGGAGGAACTGTCTTCCATAAGGATACCCGCGCTGTCGAGTATGTGTTCGTACGTGAAGATGGGACAGCCAAATCGTACGGCCAGTGCAAGAGCGTCGGACGTGCGTGAGTCGATCTCGACGGTATCGTGTTCGCTCACACAAACCAGCTTCGAATAGAAGATCCCTTCCTGCAGATCGCAGATGATGATCTCCTGAAGATCGATGGTGAAAGCGCTCATGAAATTCTTCATCAGGTCGTGTGTCAGGGGACGGCTGGGGTGCATTTTTTCCAGGGCTACGGCAATGGCCTGAGCCTCGAATCCTCCTATCACGATCGGCAGCCGACGCAACCCGTTGACCTCGCCCAGCACGACTGCATAGGAATGAGTTTGCGTAATGCTGTGAGACAGGGCCACTATTTCCAGTTCGATCTTCTTCATAAAATATTATGCGAAACTAAGAAATTCCCTTCAATTTCTTAACCGCGTCGGTCATTTTGGGTACGACTTCGAAGGCATCCCCAACAATGCCATAATCGGCAGCCTTAAAAAAAGGCGCTTCGGGGTCTTTGTTGATAACAACGATCACCTTACTCCGGTTCACGCCTGCGAGATGCTGGATAGCGCCCGAGATGCCGACAGCTATATACAAGTTAGGTGCAATGGCAATGCCAGTCTGGCCGACATGTTCATTGTGCGGGCGCCAGTGCGCATCTGCGACAGGCCGGCTGCAGGCCGTAGCGGCGCCGAGTACCTTTGCCAGCTGTTCGATCATTCCCCAGTTCTCCGGTCCTTTCAGTCCCCGTCCCCCGCTGACCACTATTTCGGCTTCGGTCAGGGGCACATGACCCGAGGCGGCGGTAGCCGATACCACTTTCACTTTCGGTGCGGGCGCATTCGCGGACAACGGAATGACGGACGCGGTGCCTTCTCCTTCTTTTATGGCAAAAGCATTCGGATTGAGCGCGATCACCTTCATGGGAGTTTGTAGCGAGACATTGGCAAAGGCCTTACCCGAAAACACATTCTTTTTGACGACGAACCCCGACTTCGTATCCGGCAGCGCAATGGCCCCCGTAACCAGCGCAGCCTTGAGGCGGACGGCCACACGCGGGGCAACGGCTTTACCGCTTAGGTTATTCGAGAAGACCACGACGCTGTCACCCGCGGCCGATACGGTGTCGGCGATGATCCTGGCATAGACCTGTGCGTCCAGGTTATTGAGACTCTCCTGGGCCGCCTGGTGTATTTTGGTTATCCCGTACTTCCCCAATTGGGAAGGGTCGCCGGAGAGCGTCCCCAGCAGGATGCCTTCAGCGGAAGTGCCCAATTGCGCAGCCACCGCCGCTCCATAGCTGATTGCTTCGAGGGAAGCTTTTTTAACGTGTCCTTCCGAATGATCGATGAATATGAATACTGGCATAATTAGATTTTGGGAGATTAAAACAATCTTGCTTCTTCGTGCAGCAACCGGATCAGTTCGGCGGGGTCGTCCGCCGGTACCAGCTTGACACCTGCTTTTGCGGGGGGTAATTCGAAGGAAACAATGGCGGTCAGCGATTCGGTGGCAACGGGCTCGACGACCTTTAACGGTTTGGTGCGCGCGCTCATAATGCCTTTCATATTGGGAATGCGTTGTTCGGCTACCCCTTTCTGACAGCTGACGACGAGCGGGAGACCGGCTTCATCCGTCTCTTCACCGCCTTCTATTTCCCGAACGACCGTAGCCGTGGTACCGTTTAGATCGAACTTCGTGGCCAGCGAGATATAGGGGAGGTCCAGCAATTCGGCAACCATCCCGCCTATAGCGGACCCATTATAATCGATGGTTTCTTTGCCTGTAAAGATGAGATCGTAACCGCCTGCGCGGGCGACCGCAGCGATCTGTACGGCGATAAAATACGGATCGCTGCTGTCGGCATTGACCCGGATGGCCTCGTCTCCGCCGATGGCGAGGGCCTTCCGGATGATCGGTTCGGTATCGGCGGCGCCAACCGTTACGAGATGCAGCGCAGTGGACGGATCCTTTTCTTTCAGTTCGAGGGCCCTTACGAGGGCATACCACTCATCGTAGGGATTGATGATCCATTGCACCCCATCGCCGGCGAACTTTGTATTGTTGTTGGTAAAGGCTATTTTCGCCGTTGTGTCCGGCGTTTTGCTGATGCACACCAGTATCTTCATTACGCTGTGGTTTTGAATGTGCGAATTTATAGAAAATTTCACGGGTATGGACAGGATCGGGAAATTGAAAGAATTTCTGTCGGCCGAGCCCGACGATCCATTCGTCAAACACGCGCTGGCCCTCGAATACCAGAAACTGGGAGACCTGCCGGAGGCCAGGCGTCTCTGGGAAGAGCTCCTCGAAAAGAACCCCGCAGCCGTGGGCTCGTATTATCACCTGGGCCGTCTGCTGGAATCGATAGGCGAGAAAGCGCTGGCCGTCTCCTGGTATGAGAAAGGCATGTCGGCAGCATCGGCAGCCGGCGAACGTCGCGCTTTCAATGAATTGTCGGCTGCTTACGACGATCTCGCGGACGAATAATGTGCCGTGGATCGGCTTTTATGTAGCTTTGCCGCGATGGACCTACTGCGTTCCTTCCACGATTATATCGAAAAAGAGAGGCTCTTTACCGCGGCAGACCGGTTGCTCATCGCCGTCAGCGGGGGGATAGACTCCGTCGTGTTATGCGAGCTTTGTCATCTCAGCGGGTTTGCCTTCACCCTGGCGCATTGCAATTTTGGGTTGCGGGGGGAAGAGAGCCGGCGGGACGAGGCGTTCGTACGCAGTTTGGCGGTCCGGTATGATTGCAACCTGCTGGTGAAGGCCTTCAATACCATGGCCTATGCCGGCGAACATCATTTGTCGATGCAGGCGGCGGCCAGGGATCTCCGCTACACGTGGTTCAGCCGGCTGGTCTGGGAAGGGAACGCCCGGTATGTCGCCACGGCGCATCACCTGGATGACAATATCGAGACCATGGTGATGAACTTCTTCAAGGGTACCGGTATTGCTGGTCTGCGCGCCATGCTGCCCGTGCAGGGCATCGTCGTGCGGCCGTTGCTTTTCACGGGACGCGCCGAAATCGCCGGTTTTGCACAGGAACGGAACCTGGCCTGGGTCGAAGATAGCTCCAACGTCGAGGACAAGTATACCCGTAATTTCTTTCGTCATCAACTGATCCCGCTTGTCACTAAAGCTTATCCCGCCGCAATTTCGAACCTTTCGGACAATATCGGACGTTTCAGGGAGATCGAGCTCATCTACCGGAATGCGATCGAACAGCAGAAAAGGCGACTGCTGGAGCAAAGGGGTGACGAACTGTATATTCCCGTATTGAAGTTGAAACAGGCAAGGCCGTTGCATACCCTCCTACACGAGATCATCTCGCCCTATGGTTTTTCGCCACACCAGACGGAGGCTGTCGCCGGACTGCTGGACAGCGGGTCGGGCAGATATATCCTGTCGGCCACCCACCGCATCCTGAAGGACCGCAAATGGCTGATCGTTTCGCCGTTGGACAAGACAACAGCAGCGATCATACCGGTAGAAAAGGGGGATTCGGCGATCTTATTCGAGAGGGGGCAATTGCTGCTGAGGACGGAAGCTTCCGTCCACCGGCTGGATCAGGGGCCGAGGGTGGCGTTACTGGACGCTACCGCCGTGCGCTACCCGCTGCTTGTTCGCAAATGGAAACCGGGGGATTATTTTTACCCGTTGGGCATGCGCAAAAAAAAGAAGCTGTCGCGGTTTTTCATCGACCAACGATTGTCCCTTGCCGATAAGGAAAAGGTCTGGGTGGTCGAGGCGGACAAGCGCATCCTTTGGGTCGTCGGCTACCGTATCGACGACCGGTTCAAGGTCGGTCCCCACGCCAGGGAAGTATTGCGGATCGAATGGGTGCCGGGTTGATGCGCGGCCTGCCGGGCTAAAATCGGGGGTGGCTGAGCTCGTTGATAAAGGAAGACAGAACGCCCGGGTGGACGGCTATCGTAAAGAGCACGCCGTAGAGCGCGCCCCATAGATGGGCATCATGGTTGATGTTATCGCCGCCCCGTTTGGACATGAAGACCTCGAAAGCCAGGAAGAGCACGGCATAGAGGATGGCCGGCATCTTGATAAAATAAAGCAGGAGCGTCTCCCAGGGATCGATAAGGATGAACGCGAAGAGCACGGCGCAAACGGCTCCGGACGCCCCGAGACTGCGGTAGTTGTAGTCTTCCCTCCGTTTGAGATAAGTGGGAATATTGGAGGCGATCAGGGCCGTGACATAGAGGATCAGGAAATAGTAATGCTTCAAACCCAGCTCGCCCATATAGTAGGTCTCCAGGGCTTTCCCGAAAAAATACAGGGTGAACATATTGAAAAGCAGGTGCATGAAATCGGCATGTATGAGCCCGCAGGTGATGAAGCGATAGTATTGGTGACGCATGCTCACGGCCGGCGGCCAGAAGATAAGATCATCCATTAGTTTACGGCTGTTGAACGCGAAAACGGATATGATGGAAGTAAGAAGGATAATGCTTACCGTGAAGCTTGTCATTGGATTTTTTTTTAAAGATAGTGATTTATCGGGTGGGTCGTCAAGCGTGGTGATATTTTTCGTTGCGCAGGATCGTGCAGGCGCGGTAGATCTGCTCGGTGAGGATGAGACGAACCAACTGATGCGGAAGGGTCAGCTGCGATAGGGACCAGCGAAAGTCTGCCAGCTGCAACACGGTCTCGTCCAGGCCATATGCGCCGCCGATGAGGAACACGAGGTCTTTCCCGCCATCGAGTGCGCGGCCCTGGAGGAATTTGGCCAGACCATCGGAGGTCAGTTGCTTCCCGTATTCATCCAGCGTTACGAAATAACGGTCTTTCAGGTTGGCCAGCTGCGACCGGATCGTCTCGCCCTCTTTTTTCTTCATGTCGGCGGGAGAAAGCGTGGCCGCGCCCTTTGGCGGCGGAATGAGGTTCCATTCCACGGGGTAGCAGCGGCCGATGCGTTTGGTAAAATCTTCGATGCCCGTTTTGATGAAGGGCTCATGCGTTTTGCCGATGGACCAGAGAAGGATTTTCATTTTAAACCGCTATGGGAAGCGTGAACGTAAACGTACTCCCTTTTCCCGGAGCGCTGTCGATACGCAACGAACCTCCATTGCGCTGGATGAATTCCCTGCAAAGCATGAGGCCGAGACCGGTGCCGGCCTCGCCCGCGGTCCCCTTGGTGCTGTAGAAATTGTCGAGCTGTATCTTTTCCAGTTCCTCTGGCGGGATACCCATACCCGTATCTTTTACATACACCGAAACCTCGGTATCGTTCTGCCGGGCGCCAAGCTCTATACAGCCTTTGTCGGGCGTATATTTGATGGCGTTGGACAAAAGGTTGCGAAGGACGAGATGCACCATGTCCCTGTCCGCAAATGCAACCACGGAGGCGTCCGCTTTAAGGGTCATGCCGATCTGTTTGGCGTCGGCCTGCAATCGAAGCAGACGGGCCACTTCGGCGATCAGGTCGGGTACGCCGATCGGCTGCGGCTTGACGGTATATGCCTGCATCTGGCTGCGGGCCCAGTGGAGGACGTTCTCCATCAGACTGGTCGTATGGGTCAGTTCATTGACGACATCGGGCACCATTTCCTTGATCTCCCCGGCCGGCATATCGAACTGCTGCATATTGCGGAACAGGTTGCGCAACGCATAGATCGGAGATTTCAGGTCATGTGCGATGATGGAGAAAAGACGGTTCTTGAAGGCGTTGATCTGCGTCAGTTCGGCGGTCTGCTGCTGGAGCAGCTGCTCATTCGCTGCGATGGCTTCTTTCTGTTTCAGGATGCTTTGCTGATAGCCGGCATTCTCTTTTTTGATGAGGAAGAGGCCGAAAAAGATAAATACGATGGCCACCAGCTGGTTGATCAGGTAGAAAAATGGACTGGCCGTCGCCAGCTGATAGGTGTAGTTCTTGCAGACCACGGCCAGGACGAAATAGCTGACCATCGAAAGCCCGAGGGCGAACAGCATCTGGCTGATTTCCTGGATGAAGAACACCGACAGGATGCCATAGAGGATAAAGAAGAGCTCCACACCCATATTGATCCCCCAGGCATAAACGATGCTCGTGAACAAGGGGTAGAGAACAAAATAGGCGATCTTCGCCACGTCATGCATACGACGGGCATTGAGCACCATCACCAGGATGCTGATACACGCCGGCATACAGGCGATGATCCAGGCCGAGAGGGGGAAGTGCCTGTTGCTGAGGGCGCCGATGACGGGAATGACGACCCAGGTTACGAGCTGAAAAAAATTGAGCTGGTTGAAGATGCCCAGCTTTCTTTTTTCATAGTCATCCATGTCACTGGTGAAGCCGATTGATTTGATGCGTTGGAGCGAATTGGCGAAGCTGACCCCGGCATTTTGAAGCTTCCCGTGCCAGTCGGGGAGGATGCCGAACGGTTTAACGCGGTCGTTTAAAATGACAATCAGAGGTCCGAAGATTTTCATTCAGGTCGTTCTGGGTTAATGTCTGGTACGCGAGCGTCCGGCCAAAATAGCCCTTTTTTTCGATAAAGGCAACAAGCTCCATTGGAAAGCGACAAAAATTCGGGTATGCCAGCCTGTTTCATGGCCCATTGCCCGCCAGCTTCCCGCGGATGGGAATAATAATTGCAATTAATTCGCGCAAATTATTGGAGACCACTTCGTTGCGCCAGACTCCGTTGGGCCGGTCTATTTCCCAAGGAATAACTCGAAGGTATCGCCGCGCAAGCCCAGACGCATCGCTTCGAGCGCTATGACTTCGGACGGATTGATATTGCCCAAATTCGCATTGGCCCCGCAAAGGGCGAGGAAATACAGTTGCTGGTCCTTTTGAGGCGCCTCCCAAATGATCTTTTCGGCGGGCACCTTTGTCAGTATCTCCTGCACAAGACCTTCCCGGACTTCGCCGGAGTCGCGGTAAAGACCAACATTGCCGGTCTCGCGCGCTTCCGCCACGATATAAGAGGCGCCGGCGGCCAATTCGGCCTGCATAAGCCGGATCCATTGATAAGGCGGTGTGATATGCTCGCGGTCCTTGTCTTTCGACCCGACCTCGCTCAGAACGGTACCGTATTTCGATAGTTTTTCGATATAGCCGCATTTTTCGGCGTGCGTAATATCGATTGAGCCATCGGATATTTCTACCCAGTCGATGTCGTACTCTTTCAGCAGGCTGAGGTAGTCGTCGAACTGGTTGCGGATGACGAATGCCTCGAACAACAGACCACCGAAATAAACCGGGATGCCGGCATCCCGGAAGACCCTGATCTTTTCCCGGACCCCCGCAGACACGAGCGAGGTGCCGAAGGCCAGTTTGACCAGATCGACGTGCGGTGAGGCGCCCGATATCAGGTTGTAGGCTTCGCCGATGCTGAGACCCTTATCGTTGATCATCGTGAGACCGTAGGTACGGGGACGCACCGTTCGTTCGGGTATTTGTGTCAGGTTGAAATTCATGGTCGCAAGTTAAGATGGGCTGCCGGAATTTCCGTATCTTACATACAAATAGTTTGTCATATGGCGCAGATGGATGCCAAACAGGCGGAAAAGATTTCCAAAGCTCTTTCCGATCCGACTCGTCTGAAGATCCTCAGCGAGATCAAAAAAAAGCATGACTGGCTGTATTGCGTCGATCTCTATGAAAACATCCATTTAGCCCAGCCCTCCATTTGCCATCACCTCAAGCAACTCACCGAAACGTCCATCATCCTGCCGGAAAAAGAAGGAAGGAATATCAAGTATACGATGAACAACGAGGTCATCGATGATTACATCGGGTTTTTACAAGGATTGAAGAAGTAAAAAAACGACCCCCGCAACAGTAAAAAAACATGGAGGGAGATCGATTTTTTTTGTGTATATTCGGGTTGGAATTGAAAGATCAATAGCATCATTGTTAATCAAAAGAATGTCTTATGAATCCGTTTATTGCCAACTGCGAAGACAGTTTCTCTTCGCCCCTTCTCAAAGAGAGGAACAAAAGCCTCGGCCGGAATTTCGTTTATACCGTGCTCGTATTCGCCACCCTTTGCCTCATATCGTATCTTTTGAGCCATTAGGCTTTTAATCATTTGACAATCTCGGCCGCCGCGCCCGCCTCTCCGCGTTTGATCTTCAGGCGCCCTGCCGCAGCAGGGCTCGCATGTGCATGTCCGGAACGAAGACAAGGCGTAAGCGCACAGGAACTGTATCGAAAGTGAACAGTTGGCAGGGAGAAGGTGTGCGTAACCGGTTGGTTCGTACGATTTTATCTAATTGGCATCGCATTCGCTCCCGGGACCTGCAACCAACCCGGCATATATGATCCTCAACTATTTCAAGATCGCCTGGCGGAATATCATGAAAAGCAAGGCGTTTTCCGTTATCAACATTTTCGGTCTGGCCGCGGGGCTGACATGCTGCATGCTGATCACCGTTTACCTGCTGTATGAATACAGCTATGACAGCCATCAGAAGGATGTGAAGGATATGTACCAGCTGGCTACGGAATTCACGATGGCCGGCAAACAAGTCAGATTCGCGTCGACTTCCTACCCTGTGGCGGGCGCGGTGGCAAGGGAATTCCCGGAGGTGCGCGAATCCACGCGCCTGTTGCAGTTGTCTATGTTCGAAGATAAAAGCATGTTGCAGTACAGGTCGCCAGGGGCGTCGCCCGTTTCCTTATACGAGGACAAGGGATTCCTGGTGGACAGCAATTTCTTCCACTTCTTCGAATATCCATTTGTCGAAGGCAATCCTGCTACCGCGCTGATGCGGCCGGCTACCATGGTCATTTCGGACGAGTTAGCGCATAAACTGTTCGGAAACAGCCCTGCGCTGAATAAGGTGGTCCTGGTCAGCAGCAACATCAACGGAGATCATGCGTTTACTATTACCGGCGTGTTCCGGGCGCCGGAATCTCCCTCGCATATCGATGCGAATTTCTTTCTATCGATGAACGGGGGAAACGTCGAGCAGTTCATCCGGCAGCAAGCCGACGATTATACGAACAACAACATGTACGATTCCTATGTACGGTTGAGAAGCGATGCCTCCCCGGCCGCGGTGAAGGCGAAATTCCCCGCCTTCGTCGAAAGACATTCCGGCAAAGAGCTGCGTGCAATGGGTGTTGAGAAAAGACAGTTGCTGGTCCCCGTTCGCGACATCCACCTGCGCGACGATCTTCCGGGAAATGTTACGGCTCCCGCCAGTAAGAAGTCCCTGTATATCCTTGCCTCTATTGCGGCTTTCACCTTGCTCATCGCATGCATTAATTTCATGAACCTGGCGACGGCCCGCTCGGCCAAGCGTTCCGCGGAAGTAGGCGTCAGGAAAGTGTTGGGAGCGGTCAAAGGATCGCTGATCGGCCAGTTCCTTGGGGAGTCCGTCTTCATGAGCATCCTCTCCTTCCTGGTGGCCTGGGGGTTCACCATATTGATATTGCCGGCTTTCAATGTCCTTACCGGACGAAGGCTGAGCCTTAGCCTGCCCGAACATTGGCCGCTGCTGGCCGGATTTCTCGGATTGGCTGTCTTTGCAGGTCTGCTGGCGGGTCTGTATCCCGCCTTTTATCTATCTTCCTTCCGGCCTGCGAAAGTGCTGAAAGGAAAATTCTCCAACAGCCTGGCGGCCATCTCGCTGCGCAAAGGGCTGGTCGTCTTCCAGTTCATGATCTCGGTGGTGCTGATCGTGTCCACCGTCGTCATCAACGACCAGATGGAGTATCTCCGCACCAGGGATATGGGCTTCGATAAAGAGGCCCAGATCGTCGTTCCCGTTCGCAGTTCGACAGCCCAGGGAAAGATAGCGGCATTGGAAAACGAGTTTCGCCGGAATGGCAAGGTCCTCAGTGCGGGCGCGGGCGCCTATTATCCGGGGCTGACAAATCCCTCCGATAACCTGCTTTATCGCGATGGGCACTCTGCGCGTGAGTCCCAGGATACGAGATTGAATTTTGTCGACTTTACGTATTTGCAAACGCTGGGCATACACCCCGTCGCCGGTCGGGTTTTCTCCGCGGAATTCCCGGGTGATACGTCCGGTCGCATAATCCTGAACGAAAGCGCGGTCAAGGCACTGGGTTTCCGGTCGCCGGTGGCTGCCGTGGGCGCTAAAGTGGCCACCGATTTTCAGGGCAAGACCACGCGGTACGAAGTGATTGGCGTCGTGAAGGATTTCAATTTCCAGGACCTGCACCTGCCGATCGCCCCTTATGGTTTCCTGCTGTCGAAGACCGGCAGCTACATCATCGTGCATTCGCGGCCCGGCGATCCGGGATCATTGCTGGCTTCGCTGGCGGTCGCGTGGCACAAGCTGGATCCCGATGAACCATTCGAATATTCTTTCCTGGACCAGGATTTCCAGCGGAACTATTCGGCTGAGCAGCGGTTATCTGCGCTGATCCGCTATTTTACCGTAATGGCCATATTCATCTCCTGTCTGGGATTGTTTGGCCTGGCAAGCTTCAGCGCGGAGCAGCGGATCCGTGAGATCGGCATCCGGAAAGTGCTGGGAGCCGGGGTCGGCGGGATCGTAATGCTGCTGTCGAAGGATTTTCTCAAGCTGGTGGGGATTGCCATGATCATCGCGTCGCCATTGGCCTGGTGGATCATGCATCGATGGCTGGAAGGCTTCGCCTATCAGACGCCGATCAGCTGGACGGTCTTCGCCATCACCTTTGTCTGCACGGGGGTGATCACATTGGGGACGATCAGCTTTCAAGCCGTGAGGGCCGGACTGGCCAACCCGGTAAGGAGCCTGAAGACGGAATAGCAGCCCGTCACCGCTTTGGCGCCGCCTTCCTGCAGGGCTAATTCTGCTGTTGTTGCTGTGCGGCTTTGGCGGCCTCTTCCTCTTTCTTTTTCTTTTCCCTTTCCTTCTTCTTGAAGAAACCGCGCAACAGGAAGCTGTGTTTAGCCGCCTCCATATTCTCGTTGAGCCCTTCCGAACCGTGTCGCAGGTTTTTCACGGTGGCGCTGATGTTGGAGGAAAGCGTAGAGTCATGCAAGAGCTTGCCCAGCGAGCCGCGGCCCTGAGTGATGCGCCTGGAGATATCGGCCAGGTTGCTGGTGATGATGGCCGCATTGTCGGCGGAGATCTTGAGGCTGCTCATAATGGCGTCGGTCTCGATCGGCTGCCTGGAGCCCAGCGAATCCCCGTCGGCGACGAGCGGGGAGGCAGGCGTGCCGGCATTGATGACGATCACTTTGTCGCCCATGAGGCCGTCCGAGCCGATGCTCGCCCTGGCGTCCCTGCGGATGAATTTCTGAATGTCCTTCTGAATGATCATATCGACCTGTACCGTGGTATCCGTTACGAGCGAAATGCCGTCCACCGTACCGACGTCGATACCGCCGACGCGAACATTACTCCCGATCTTGAGACCGCTGACCGAATTGAACTGCGCGCTGAGATGCAGCACGGCGCCGAACTTATTCTTCTGTTTTCCGATATAGTAGATGCCGCCCACTGCGATCGCAAGCGCGACGATGGCGAAGAGCCCCAGCTTCCATTTGTAGTTTTTTTCCTTTGGCATACGTTTCCGTTTTTTAGTAGAAGAACGATCTTATCCAGTCGTCCTCCGAAGTCTCCAGATCGGCATAGCTGCCCTCAGCATAGACGATGCCGTCCTTCAGCAGGATGATCCTGTCGGCGGTGATCCGTGCGCAGGGCATATCGTGCGTGATCGTTATGGACGAAATATTGTACTTTTTTTTCACCCGGCAGATAAGGTCGCTGATCTCATGGGCGGTACCGGTGTCGAGACCCGTGGTCGGTTCGTCATAGAGCATGATCTCGGGGCGAAGGATCAGGGTGCGGGCCAGCCCGATGCGTTTCATTTGCCCTCCCGACAATCGGGACGGTAAAAGATCGATCGAGTCAAGCAGGCCCACGTCGCCCAGCATTTCGTTGATCAACGCCTCCTTTTTTTCTTTCGAAAGGGATTTTTTATGCTGGCGCAGCGGAAAGGCCAGGTTTTCCCTTACCGTCATCGAGTCGTACAAGGCGGCATTCTGGAAAAGAAAGCCGACGCGGAGCCGGAGGGCATTCATTTCGCTGTAAGAAAGGGTAGCGATATCCCGGCCGAAGATGTCGATGGTGCCCGCATCCGGCCATTCCAGCCCCACGAGACATTTGATCAGCACGGATTTTCCCGTTCCCGATTTACCCAATATGACCACGTTTTCCCCTTTTTTGACGTGGAGATCGATGCCGCGGAGCACTTCGTGTTCCTGGAAGGACTTCCACAAACCGCGGATAAGGATGACCGGGTCATCTTTTACCCGGGCCAGCGCGGCAGTCTCATCCGGCTGGACCTTTCTATCCTCCGTCGGTTCGGGCAGAAAGGCCGGGACCTCCTCCGGCTCCGTATCGGGAATCGGTTCCGGCGGGCCATCGTATGGGACGATATCGTGGTGATTTTTCATATCATAAAAGATCGGTGATCTGTGCCGAAAGCATATCGATGATGAAGACGGCGAGCGAGGCAGTTACAACGGCGCTGTTGGCGGCAATGCCGACGCTTTCCGTCCCACGACTCGCCCGGAACCCCTTGAAGCACCCGATGATGCCGATGACGAATCCGAAAAAGAAGGTCTTGATCACCGCCGGGAAGATGTCCATGAATTCCAGATGCGCCATGGCCGCCTGGAAGAAATGCCGCATGGTCGATGTGTCGTGGATGTTCATAGCAAGCCACGCGCCCAAAAAGGCGACCATGTCGGCGATGATGGTGAGCAGCGGGATCATCAGCGTGGTAGCCACCGTGCGCGGCACGACCAGGTAATGATAGGGGTTGATGGCGGAAACCTCCATAGCGTCGATCTGTTCCGTCACACGCATCGACCCGAGCTCGGCGCCCATCCGGGAACCTACCTTTCCGCAGCAGATGATCGCCGTGATCACCGGACCGATCTCCCGGACTACGGATACGGCGACCATTCCCGGAATAAGCGATATCGCTCCGAACGCAGCCATGGAAGGCCTGCTCTGGATGGTGAGCACCGCACCCATAATGAAAGCGGTGAGACTGATCAGGAACGCCGATTTATAGCCGACGAGATAGCATTGATAAAAGGTCTCCCGCCATTCATAGGGCGGCCTGAACACTTCCCGGAAGAATCGCAGCATAAAAGCGGTGAGATCGCCGGCCTTGTACAGATAGGCCTTCAACCGGCTTTTTTTCACCTGAACACGGAGCCTCGTTCGCCGATATCGGTTAAGGATGGGTTGCATACCCGGTGTAGGTTCAATTATCAATCCAGATCAGCGGGGGTGGTCTTCTCTCAATGGAAAAAAACTGGCACGGCGTTAGATTCCAAAAATTGTGGAAATAGTTCTACAATCCTGCCCGTCCTTCCGGCTGATTAATCGCTTACTTTTGTCCTTACCTTATCTTATCCGGGGCGTATCTAACCTTTATCGTCATGTTTAATCACCGTATGGGAAGCTATGATACTGATCGTGGACGACAAGCCTGAAAACATCTTTTCACTCAAGACCATCCTGGAATTGCATTCCTTTCCCACCGACACGGCGCTCAGCGGTGAGGAGGCGCTAAAAAAGATCCTCAGGAATTCGTATACACTGATCATCCTCGATGTGCAGATGCCGGGGATGGACGGTTTCGAAGTCGCCGAAGCCATCAGCGGTTACAGCAAGGCCCGGGACGTCCCCATCCTTTTTCTTTCAGCCGCCAGCGCCGATAAAAAACTCGTTACAAAAGGTTATAGTTCCGGCGCCATGGATTATATCACCAAACCCATCGACCCTGATATCCTTTTGTTGAAGGTAAAGACATTCCACCGGCTGTATGAGCAAAACCGCGAGTTGAATCGCATTCACGCCAGCCTCCGGAGTGAGATCGAATTCCGCAAGACAGTGGAAGGCGAACTGCAGATGGCCATCAGGAAGCGGGATGAATTCATCAGCATCGCCAGCCATGAGCTGAAGACGCCGCTGACGACCATCAAGGCCTATGTGCAGCTGCTGGACCGCAGCATCTCCGGCGAGGCCCCGGCCAGGATGTATGTGGAAAGGACGCTTGCACAGGTGCAGAAACTGGACAACCTGATCATGGACCTGCTCGATCTCTCCAAGATCGAAAGCGGGAAACTGAAGTTCAACAAAAAGAACTTCTCCTTCGAACCTACGCTCTCCAATGCGGTGGAGATGATCCGGCAAACCTATCCCGACTACCGCATCATCCGGAATGGCTGGGCGGACGTGGAGCTGTATGGAGATGAAATGCGGATCGAGCAGGTGATCATCAACTACCTTACCAACGCGATAAAGTATTCACCCGATGTGAAGGAGATCCAGATCGAAACGGACATCCAACCATCCAGCCGGTTATCCGTCCGGGTGAAAGACCAGGGCATCGGCATCTCAAAGGACCACCAATCGGACATATTCGGCAAGTTCTATCGGGTAGAAGAATCGTCCGGACGCTTTCAGGGACTGGGTATAGGGCTGTACATCTGTGCGGAGATCATCCGGCGGCATGAAGGGGAATACGGTGTAGAAAGCGAACCGGGAAAAGGTTCCACCTTTTATTTTTCCATACCGATGAACCATCGAACGAGAACTGCACAATAACGATAGTATGGCATCTAAACCAGGACTCCTGCGCAATCTTCAGATCGGGTTCGGGCTTTCACTGCTGATCCTGGTCATTACATCCGTAGCCTCCTATAGCAGCATCCGGAACCTGCTGAGGAGCTCGCGCCTGGTAGATCGTACCGACTCGGTCATCAATGAATTGAACGTCGCGCTTTCCACGGTCAAAGACGCCGAGACGGGTCAGCGCGGTTACCTGCTGTCCAATGACACCGCCTTTCTCCGTCCTTATTGGGGATCCCGCGAGCGGGCGCTGTTGATGCTCGACAGGGTCCAATCGATGACTGTCGACAATCCGCTCCAGCAGGAAAACTGTAAAGAGCTGCGCGAGCTGATCTCGAACCGGCTGACCATCGTACAGGATGCCATCGAAGAAAAAAGGAAGACGGGTGGTTTTTCGCAGGCCTCGCTCGAAAAGGGCAGGGAGTATATGGACGAAATTCGGAATATCGTGCAGCGGATGCAGGACGAAGAGCATAGGCTCCTGGTCGGGCGGACGGAGACCGTGAACACCTATACCAACTATACCCCGGTGCTGATCATTACGGCAGCCATCTTTTCCATACTTATCACGCTGTTCTTTTATAGGCGGGTGCACCGGGATTTCCTGGAAAGACAGGAGTTGTTTTCCGAGCTGCAACAGAATGACGCAGATACGGCCCGGCGGATCAGGTTCATAGGCGATATTGCCGATCGCATCTCCGAGGGACATTATCAGACGCGGGTATCGGACGAGCAGAAGGATGCCCTGGGCGCTCTTTCGCTTTCATTGAACAAGATGGCGGCATCGCTGGAATACGCCTTCGGGCAGCTGTCCGACAAGGAATGGATCATGACCGGGGTGGCGGGTCTTGCCGAAACAATGGTAGGAGAGACGGTAATGACGGACCTGGCGACTCATGTCATTGCTTTCGTCGCCGAATACACCCACAGCGAAGTGGGTGCTTTCTACATCAGGGATCGCGTCGGCGGTGCGCTGCAGCTGGTCGGCAGCTATGCGCTGGGGGAGGGCGGCCGGAAGACGTTCCGGTCGGGGCAGGGAATGGTTGGGCAGGCAGCGGCGGAAGGCAGACGCATCCACTATACCGAACTTCACCCGGTAGATTTTGTCGTGAGTTTTGGGAGCGGGGACATCCGGCCCCGGTCGGTCATTGCTTTTCCTTTTTTCCACGAGAAAAGGGTATGTGGGGTCATCGAACTGGGTACGACCCGTGACTTCTCCCAGCGGGACCTGGAGTTCTTCGATAATATCTCCGGGGCAGTCGGAACAGCCGTCAGCAATATCGAGAGCAGGCACCGGCTGCAGGAGTTGCTGGTGGAAACCCAGGCCCAGGCCGAAGAGCTGCAGACCCAGCACAGCGAGCTGGAAAGCCTGAACCTCGAGCTCGAAGCGCAGGCGGAGAAATTACAGGTCAGCGAGGAAGATCTGAAAGTACAGCAGGAACAGCTGCTACAGACCAACCAGGAGCTGGAAGAACGGTCCCGGACCCTGGAAGAAAAGAACGAGCTCGTCCTGATCAGGAACCTGGAGATCCAAAAAAAAGCGGAGGAGCTGGCCCTGACCTCGAAATACAAAACGGAATTCCTGGCCAACGTGTCGCATGAGCTTCGAACGCCGCTGAATTCTATCCTGCTGCTGTCGCGCCTGTTGGTAGAGAACCCCGGGGAAAACCTCACTGAAGAGCAGACGGAATATGCCCGTGTCATACAGAACAGCGGTCAGGGTCTGTTACAGCTGATCGATGAGATACTCGATCTGTCACGGATCGAGTCGGGCAGGTTGCACCTCGAGTATACGATCGTATCCATCCAGGAGATGCTCGACGACATGCGCATGCTGTTCGGGCCTATAGCGAAAGACAAGAACCTGGATCTGCATATCCTGATGGAAGAAGGCACGCCGCGGCAGCTGGAGACCGACAAGATGCGGTTGGAGCAGATCATCAAAAACCTGTTGGCGAATGCATTCAAATTTACGCCGAAAGGTTCCGTCACACTGCAGGTGCGGCCTTCCGCGAAACAGCATTTCCTCGAATTCGTCGTCCGCGATACCGGCATTGGAATTCCCAAGGACAGACAGGAGCTGATCTTCGAAGCTTTTCAGCAGGCAGACGGCTCGACCCGCCGCAAGTACGGCGGCACGGGTCTGGGTCTATCCATCAGCCGCGAGCTTTCCCGGTTGTTGGGGGGAAAGATCAGCCTGACAAGCCGGCCCGAAGAGGGATCGGAGTTCATCGTTACCCTGCCCGAATTCAAGATAGAAACTGCGATCGAACCGGTCCCGACAGGACCGGCGCCGGACGCGCCTGCCGCCGCTCCTTCTTCCGATCCGGTCTACACGCTGGATGGCGCACCATCTGACATACCCGATGACAGACGTGATCTGAAGCCGGGGGATCGGGTGTTGCTGATCGTCGAAGACGATACCTTTTTCGCACAAAGCCTGCTTGATTTCGGCCGGAAGAAAGGGTACAAGGGGATCGTTGCCGTCAGCGGCGATATGGCAACCGGTCTGGCCCGGCAGTACCGGCCGATGGGCATCCTCCTCGATATTCAGCTGCCGGTGAAGAACGGCTGGGAAGTGATGGATGAACTGAAAAAAGATCCGGTGACCAGGGCCATACCCGTGCATATCATTTCTTCTTTCGAAGTGAAGAACGAGAGCCTTCTCAAGGGAGCCGCCAATTTCATGTCCAAACCGGTGGCGCTGGAGGACATGGAAAATGTCTTTGGAAAAATTGAAAGCCTGCTCAGCCACAGCGGCCGGAAGGTGATCATCGTGGAGGATAACTTGCGTCATGCGCAGGCTCTTGCCTATTTCCTCGGCACCCATGGCCTGCGGATGGAAATTGCGCCGACCATCGTCAGGAGTTCGGGTATCCTGCAAAAGGAAGAGGTGCATGGCGTCATCCTTAGCCGTGAGACCGGGAAAGAGGAATCGGATACGCTGGAAATGATCCGGAAGAGCCAGGACTTCGAGAATATACCCATCATCGTCGTTACCGGCACGAACATCTCCAGGGCCGAAGAAGCCCGTCTGCGTCAATTTGCCGACAGCATTGTAATGAAAACGGCCCATTCGTATCAACGGGTCCTGGATGAAGTGTCCCTTTTCCTGCATGTCGTAGACGAAACGAATGGACGGGAGAACAAAAATGCGTTGAGCAAGCTTGGCGCATTGGATGAAGTGTTGAAGGGTAAATCGGTCCTGGTCGCCGATGACGACGTGCGGAACATCTTTTCGCTGACCAAGGCCCTCGAGCGGCACAAAATGCGGGTCCTTTCCGCTATGGACGGGAGGGAGGCGCTGGATGTAATACAGATCGAACAGGTAGATATCGTCCTGATGGATATGATGATGCCGGAGATGGACGGGTTCGAAGCCATCAAACGTATCCGGCGCATCCCACGCCAAAAGCACCTGCCGATCATCGCCGTGACGGCCAAGACCATGGCTGGCGACAGGGAACACTGCATTCAATCGGGCGCCTCGGACTATATATCCAAGCCGGTAGATATCGATCAGCTGCTGTCCTTATTACGCATCTGGCTATACGAGAAATAACCATGCAGATCAATCCGATTCATAACGAAGAGCTGGACCTGCTGTTGAACGATATTTCCACGCGGTATGGGTATGATTTCACCGAATATACCCGGGCCTCTTTGCAGCGGAGGATCCAGCGATTGTTCACCGTGGATAAATTTCCCAGTTTCGCGGAATTCCGGTACCGGCTGCAAAACGACAGTCATTATTTCAGACGGTTCGTGGAAGAGATCACCGTGAATGTCACCGAGATGCTCCGGGACCCTTCCTTCTACCACACCTTGCGTACGACCATCCTTCCCATACTGTCGACCTACCCGTTCATCCGGATCTGGCATGCGGGCTGTTCTACCGGGGAGGAAGTCTATTCGATGGCGATCCTGCTCTATGAATCCGGATTGCTCCATAAGTCCCTGCTATATGGTACGGATATCAATCCACTGGTGATCGAGAAGGCCCGTAAAGGCATTTTTCCAGTAAGGCAGATGCAGAAATATTCCGAGAATTATATCAACGCGGGCGGGCTGAAGGAATTCTCCGAGTATTATACGGCCAATTATTATCTGGCCAAGTTCGATTCTTCGCTGACCGCGCGAATGATCTTTTCGACGCATAACCTCGTATCTGATTATTCATTCAACGAATTCCAGCTGATCCTTTGCCGGAACGTGCTGATCTACTTCAGTCGGGAACTGCAGGGGAAGGTCTTCCGGTTATTCGATTACAGCCTGGAGAATTTCGGCTACCTTGCCCTTGGGACGAAAGAATCGTTGCGTTTTTCGCCGATGGCGGACGCCTACCGGCAGGTAGGCCGGGAAAAAATATGGAGGAAAGTGAGAGATGCAGGATAGATTGTTGGTCATCGGGGGCTCCGCGGGAAGCCTGACAGTGGTCCTCTCGATCTTAAAGGAGATAGGATTAGGCTATCCTTTGCCTGTATTGCTCGTGCTCCATCGCCAAAGCAGCTTCGAATCGTCACTCGAAGAATTACTTTACGTCAGGACGCGTGTGATCATCAAGGAGGTGGAAGAAAAGGAAATGCTTCGGCCGGGGCGGATCTATGTCTGTCCGCCGGATTATCATGTCCTGGTGGAGCAGGACCATAGCACGTCGCTGGACTATTCCGAACGGGTGAATTTCAGCCGTCCGAGCATCGACGTCACTCTCCGGTCGGCGGCCGATGTGTATGGGGCAGGGCTGACCGCGCTGCTGCTGTCGGGTGGCAATGCAGACGGAGCGGAGGGAATGGAATATGTCAAGGAGCGGGGCGGGTTCACTATCCTGGAGGACCCCCAGACCGCCGAGGTGCCTTATATGCCGCAGCAGGCCCTTTTCCGGATGACGGTGGACAGGATAGCGTCCGCGGAGGACCTGCCGCTGGTGATCCGTGAGCTGGGTCACAAATAACTCAACCATTTTTGTTGTCTCTGACGGGAACGTTTGTAACTGTCGAACCAGCGGCATAGAGGGTAGAGGAGCAGGACGACGCCGATCCATACGAAGTAGACGACGCCGAGACCGAAACCGTATCCTTTCAGCAGGGGATTGCCGGTCACCCAGTTGTTGACCGTGATCATATCCGAAGCGGCGTGGCCCTGCCACATAGCGGCCAGCACCGCCAGACCATGCAGCACATAGATGTGCACGATATAATAGAAAAAGGGAACGCGGCCATAAACCGTTATCTTCGCCGTAAACGCGTTCAGCGGTCCTTCGCACCAGGAAAGGAACACCAGCCCCGGCCCCACCGTCATAAGGATATAGAGAAGGGAGGGAGGGTATTTGGTGACATTGAAGAAGGACAACAGCGTGTAGAGCCCATTGCGTTGCGTCGACCAGGGAGCGGGATCGCCATAGACATTTATCGCGCGGAGCAGGACGAAACCGGCGATAGCGGACAGCCCGAGGATGCGAAGCAATTTTTTTCTTCGTGCAGCGTCGAATTCCGGACCGTATAGCCGGCCAAGACAATAGCCCAGTACCAGGATGCCCAGCCAGGGGAGGATGGGATAACCGACGAAGAAGCCAAAACCGCCATAGAAAAACGGCTGGAAATGATGGAGGAGCGCCCACCCGACGGCCGGGAAACCGCTGCCGCTGAACTGCACCGGATCGAGCAAATTGTGTCCGAAAATAAGGACCAGGGCGATGACGAGCAAAGCGCTCCAACGGATACGGATCAGGGCGGATAAGAGGATCATGCAGATGCCGAAGGCCCAGATGACCTGGAGGATATAGAAGGTAAAATGGATATTGAACGTCCAGCCGAGCGTGACGATGAACAACTCGACGAACACGAGCCAGACGCCGCGCGTAAGCAGAAAGAACGAGAGGGCCTTGCGACCGTTCTTATTCCCATACAGCCAGGCGGCGATGCCCGCGAGGAGCATGAAGATCGGGGCGCAGAAATGCGTGATCCATCGCGTGAAAAAGAGCGCAGGCGTCGTGTGTTGCAGATCGGTAGGATCGTAGAGATAGGCGCTGTCGTTGAAATAATCGCGGACATGGTCGAGTGCCATCAGTATCATGACGACGCCGCGAAGGAGATCGATCGACGGGATGCGTGAAGCGCTTCCGGCGGCTGATGGAACAGTAGAGGAAGATCGGGCGGTCGCAGCTGAAAGGGTTGATGACATGCTGAGCGGTGTTTTTCACCGCAAAGTTGAGGTGTTCCCGGGAAAGCGCGATGGTCCAGTCAGAAGAATGCGGGTAGTCCAGCCCTCATTTGGCTGGTTCCACACCCTGGGTGATCGCCATTTGAACGATGGCCTCCAGCTCGGTGATATCGAACGGTTTTTGCAGATGGTAGTCGGCCCTGGCTTCGCGGGCCAGCTGGGTGACATTGGAATTAGCGCTGAAGAAAATGACGGGAATATCCTGTGTTTCGGGGGCCAGCTTGAGCAAACGGGTAGCTTCGATGCCGCCGGGACCGGGTATCCAGTTGTCCATCAGGATCACATCCGGGTGAAAGGTCCTGACCTGGCTGACGACCTGGTTGGAATTGCTCAGGGTTTGCACATCGAAGCCTTTTTTTCTCAGGACGATGGTACAGATCTGCAGGATATCCAGATCGTCATCCAGTATCAAAACTCTTTTGTTCATGTCCGGGTGTTGCTACAAATATCTGCTATAAATTCTGTGCCAGCAAATGGAAAAAATAACTCACCTGTTTCGAATGAACAACGGCTTGAGCGTATACCAGGACAGAGCAGGGAAAAAATGCATCGGAATGACCATTCCCGGGAACAGATCGGGAGTTTCCAGGTTGAGGGGAAGCTTGTATGCGATCGGCAGCAGCATGCTGGCGAAGCTCATCAGGGTAAAAAGAAAATTGAAAACGATCTCTCCCCTGGTTTTCAACCACCGGCTGAGGAGAGTATACCCCATGGCGGCCAGCACACCGCCGAACAGGCTGGCGGACAAGATCCTTATCGAAGAGACCACCACCGAAAAATCGGCTTCATTGATCTTATAATAAATACGGGCGTATATGATTCCCGCGATGCCTGCGAGTACACCCGAAATGATACCCAGCAAGAGGGATCTGTTGAACATAAGCGATAGATTATTTAGTGACGGGAACGGAGACTTCCAGCTTGATCTGGTCGCTGACCTCCCCACCGGGCTTGCCTACACGGAAATCTGCGCGGTTGACGGTGAAGACGCCGGCGAAAAGACCGCCGTTTGCGGTGCGTTTGAATGTAAAGGGAATGGACAACGGTTTCTTCACGCCATGCATTTCCAGATCGCCCGTCACCTGGTATCCAAAGGGAGTCTTGACGATCTTTTGGGAAGCAAAATGGATCTGGGGATATTTTGCCGCATCGAACCATTCATCGCTTTTCGCATGTTTGTTTTGCAAGCCGTTGCCGGTATTGATGGACGCCACATCGATCGTCACATCGAATTTGGCTGTTGCGGGATGTTGTTCGTCGAATGCGATGGCGCCCTTAAAGCCTTTGAAAATGCCGGAGGCCTCATCGCTCGAAAAGGTGATGGAATAGCCTTCGGCGATCTGCCAGTTGTCCGCCGAAATGAAGGTAAAAGCGCTCCCGGCCAGTAAGACGATGGCCAGGAGCGGAGTAGATAGTCGTCTCATATCAGCTTTTTACGAATTCGGTATTGGCATCGAGCCGCACTTCATCGCTGGCTATATTGGCGGGGAAATCTTTCCCAACGCCGAATTCGGACCGCTTGATGGTGCCGGTTACTTTGAAGCCTGCCGTGGTCTTTTTGCTCATGGGGTTGACGATCGAGCCATTGTATACGGCGTCGAGCGTAACGGATTTGGTAACGCCATGCAGTGTCAGGTCTCCTGTTAACTCGTACTTATTGTCGCCAACCTTTTTGAACGAAGTGCTTTTGAACGTCAGGGTGCCGTACTGTGCGGCGTCGAAGAAGGCGTCGCTTTTCAGATGGCCGTTTCGTTGTTCATTGCCGGTGTTGATGCTGTTGATATCCGCGGTGAATTCGATCACGCCGTCGGAGAAATCGTCTTTCGAGGACGTGAGTTTTGCGGAAGCCGTGCCAAAGCTGCCGGTGATCTGGTTGATGCCCATATGGCCGATGACGAACATCACCTGGGAGTGTGCTTTGTCCATGTTCCATTCCTGGGCGCTTGCGCCTGCCGCTGCGAACAGGAAGACAGCTGTACTGAGGATAATCTGCTTCATTTTTTGGTTTTTTGTGTGTTATGGTTTGCTTTTAGAATTCAATGACCAGTTCTTCTTTCGGGCGGCGGACTTTTTTCAGGTTGACGAAACGGTCGTTGGCACTATCTCTGTAGCCGAGCGCCAGGAGGGTAACGCTGCGCAGACCTCTTTCCGGAAGGCCCAGCAATTGGTCGAGCCCGGTGTTGTGAAATCCTTCCATTGGGGTAGCGTCGATCTTTTCGCTGGCAGCGGCCGTAATGGCGATACCGAGGGCGATATAGGATTGGTTGGCGGCCCAGGCAGCCCGTTTTTCGGGCGTCCAGGCGGCAAAACGTTTCTTGAGCGCGTCGACATAGGCGGCCTGAGCGTCTTCCGGCAAATGCCGCTCGTTGGCGATATGCGCATAGACCTTATCGATGTGTTCACCGGTCACGTCGTCCCAGGCCGCGAAGACCAGCAGATGCGAGGCCTCGGTGATCTGCGGCTGATTGTGCGCGATAGGTCGGATCTTCTCCAGTAGCTGCCGGTCCGTGATCTGAAGGATCGAGAAGGGCTGGATGCCGCTGCTGGTGGGCGCCAGCCGGGCAGCCTCGAGCACGATATCGACTTTTTCCTGCGGGAGCCGTTCCCCCGTCATCCGTTTGGCGGAATATCGCCATTGTAGTGAATCTAATAAGTTCATATAATTTTTTTGTTTTAGGTATTAATTAATTTCCATTTTCGGCGGCCTGGATGCCCCTGATAAAGCTGCATATCACGTCTTCCAGCACTTGCTGCGGCAGCAGCTCGTGTTGGCTATTGCCCCGTTCCGGGCGCCCCAGTGTCGTCATGTGGATGGACACCAGCCCATGAAGCATGGACCAAAAAGATTGATATTTTAACCAGGGATCGAAGGATGGTTTTTTTCCGGGCGCGACCATACCCTTGATACTGCCGATGATAACCTCCGCAAAGGAGCTCAGCGCCGGTATCTTGCTGGCCGTCTCACAGGTGGGGATTCCCAGCCCGAACATCAACTGGTAATATTCTTTGTTCTGAAAGGCAAAATCCCAGTAGGCCCGGCCCATCGACCTGATCTGGTTCGCGGGGTCGGGCTGGCCCGCCTTGGCCTGCGCCATGGTTTCGGCTAATAATTGAAATCCCTTTCTATTGAATTCCAATAAAATAGCATCTTTATTTTCAAAATGACTGTAGATGACGGGCACACTGTATTCGATGGCATCGGCGATCTTGCGGATCGAGAAAGACTGCCAACCTTCGGTGACGACCATTTCCCAGGCGGCAGCCAGTATGCTGGCGCGGACCTCTTCTTTTTGCCGTTGTTTTCGATCTGTGATACCCATTTTATCTATGCATGTTACTTTTTGTAACATGGTTAGGCAAAATTACGGCCTTATTTGAAATGGCCAAAAAAATCTTTTGCGGCAGGGGCCGCATCGCTATCGGCGGCGGCCGGGCAGGAGGCAGCTGAGGTAGGCGGCGACTGGGGTCGGGCAGTTGAGCTGGCGGCGTTTGATCAGCAAAATTATTGGGGCGGGCCGGGTTTTTCCCAGCCGTCGCGGAACCAGGTCCGGAGAGAATCAGGGATACGCCTGGCCAAAGCCTGGTAGAGATCGGGGGCGCCGGCATAGGGACCTTCTTTCCGGAAAGCCCATTGGCCCAAAAAATTGCGCAGGACAGAATCGAGCCGGTCGGCACCCATACGCTGGCCCAGACTGTACAACTCGAGACCAGCCTTGGCATTCCATAGATACCAGCGATTGGCATGCAGGAGATCGTTCTCGCCTTCATAATTGGTGCGGTGCCCCCAGTCATAGTCGAAACGCTTCCTTTGCAGTAGATTGTTGACCATAGCGTCCCCAAATCGATGCTTCATCAGCAGCAGCGCAGAATAGAGCGAGATACCGTCGGAAAGAACAGGGGAACCCACTGTATTGTTGGGAGCGACCTGTTGTTCCCACCATTGATGCGCCAACAGGAAGGCGGTATTGAAGTAGGCATAGTCCAGCTGATGAGCTCCGCTGAAACCAGCATTCCATCCCGAGTTGGGTTCCGAAAATGCCAGCAAGCCCGGGAGAGAGATGCTGAACGGCCCGTAATTGGATGTTTCTACCAGGTATAGATAATCGAAGGGGTAGGGACCATAGGCACTGGAATAGAAATGAAGCCCATCCTTCAGCGCGGCCATGAAATGCGAAAGGTTCAGATCGTTGGTGCGGTGATAAAAGATCGTAATGCCGACCGTTCGGCCCGGCGTGAGCAGTACCGTGTCTTTTAACAGCGAATACCGGGCGGAAGCAATGGCAAAGGGTACATAAACACCCGGCGGACGCTGTATGTAGTGAAAAAAATGCCTCCCGTTCGCCACCCATTCGCTATCGAGTTGGCCCGGGGCCACCGCCCATTCATCCGAAGCGGTGCTGACGATGATATCCAGCGGCACCAGACCCGCGCTAAAGCCGCCATTCCGCGTCCGGCGTCCGACCGAATCGTCCTGCGCGATATCATGCGGATATTTCTGGGGAAGACCGTGTTCTTTCCGAACCTCATTTCTCCTTAATTCATCCCCTTCATCGTAGCCAAGTCCGGGCAGATTGCCGGTGGTGACCATGCCGTTGTGCAGCATATTCCCGCCGTAGAAATCATTCTGGAAGCCGCGGAAGCCGATTTTCGAATGTATTTCTATCGCTGCGCTGTCGCCCGGCTTCAATGTCCCGGGTAACCGGTAAACCCTATAGTCCGAGGCTTCCTGCCGTTCCCGGAACAGGCTGAATTTGCCCCGCTGGAAATACAGCGGGCACGTGAAGGACAGCGGTACCCCCCGGTAATGCAGTGCATAGTCGAGCCGGTCGCCATCGAGTAGCAGGCTATCGATAGGTTTGAGCCCTTTATTGACGATAGTTACAACCGCGTCCGTCGATTCTTGCTGTTTGTGGGGATATAGATCGATATGCAAACGCATTCCGGTCACCACGGGCAGCGGCAGCGCATCATATCTTTTCAGCTGTCTTTCGGTCTGCGCGGCACGCTCCTGTTCTTCCCAGGCGGTAAGGTATTCATTCGTATAGCTGACATTGTAGTAGATAAATCCGCCGATGACCAAAAATGCCGCCAGCAGGACCACGAAGCCGATCCGCGTGTGACCATGGAACCGCTGCCGGGCGAGGATTATCTTTTCCCGTGCGGAGCCGCGTGTTCCGCGGGCGTAGAACAGCGATGCGAGTACGACCGTGCATCCTCCGGCTACTGTCCAATAGACATTGTACCACAATACCGGCTTTACCATGTGTCCAATGCCATCCATGTCGGAGGCCCAGAAAGGGGGCGTATAGGAATAAAGCAGGAGGTTGTATCCCCAATAACCGAAAGTATAGCAGATGAAAACGAGTGTCCAGATCGAAATGGCAATGCCGTGGGCAGCGAATTTGTTGTTCACGGCAATATGGATAGCGTAGCCAAACAGTACGATCTCCGCCATCTTCGGCAGGAGGGATACGAATTCGGAAGAGGCGTATTGCGCGAGGTTGATATACGGGTAACCTTTTAAACCCTGAATCCCCAGGCCAAGAGCAACCGGAAGGAGCGAAACAAAAACGGCGAAACACAACAGGCTGATCAGCTTTGCGCAATTGAACACCCAGGTAGGCGGCGGCAGCGTATCGTTGATGAAATTATAGCGGGTGAGCTTTTCGCGATGGACGGTCTCGCCGGTATAGAATACGATGACAAGGAAAAGGAAGAACAACAGATTATTGGAAAAAGCATCCATGAACCAGCTGGTCCGCGGATAATCGGTAATGTTATATTGCATCGGGGCGCGCCAGAAGATTATACTGATGAAGATGAGCCCGCCGGACAGGATGATCCAGAGATAGCCGTCCCGGATGAGATTGAGCAGCTCGATGCGGGTGAGGCTCAGCAATGTCCTGTGGTAATAGCTGCCGCGGAGATGGACGTGCAACGCCGGCGCCGCGCCGTTTTCAGGAGTATAGGGAGGCGGAGCTCCCGCCGGTGTCCGGGTCCTTCGGCCGCTGAAAAAACGCTCGAAGTTAAAACACAGCCAGGTGAGCAGCAGACCCGCCGCACCCACGGCGAGCCATATCAGACGGTTCTCCAGCAGCAGCCCGGTAACAGGGACCGTATGCCCGTTGAGCTGTTCGGGTGAGAAAGCGCCCGTTTCCGCCCGGAGGCCATTGACATTGAAAGGATCGGAGAGATAGATCACGGCGGCGTCATGGATGTTGTGCAGAAAGAAGTTGCCGATAATATACCCAAGAAAAAGGAACGTGCCGCTGCTGTAAATGACCTTTACGTTCCGGAAAACGGCTACCAGCCCGAAAAAAAGCGAGGAAGTGAAAAAGAGATTGGGCAACACCTGTACCAGGTAAGGCTGCCAATAGAACCATGGCGGAGAATGTTCATAACGGGTGACCGGTTGCCAGCCGAAAAGAGGACCCAGCCGGCTTCCGAGCATCGCGCCGAGGGGTATCGCGGCGCCTACCAGTGCCACGAAAAAGAAGGAACCGATAAAACGTCCCCAAAAATAGCCCGCCCGCGTGATCGGGTAGGAGAGATAATACTCTTTGGTGTCGTGCTCGAGATCGCGGTAGAGCGGCGTCCCCATGATGGTGGCGCTGACCAGCATCAGGAAAAGGGATACGGTGGCTTCGAAATTGGCCAGCGCGGCAGGCGAATTTATGTATTCTTTATCGTGTAAGCCTATATCGCCATCGGCAAAAGCATAGATGGTCGCAAGGAGAATGAAAAAGAAATAGACATAGAAGGCCGGTCGACGCGACCGGTATTTCATTTCGAATCGAAAAATTTCACGGAACATAGAAAGGATTTGATAGTTGACGGATCAGAGCGTATTCACATCCATTTTTCTGGCAATATGGCTAAAATAGACATCCTCCAGATCGGGTGCGGCCGGCTCGAACCCATTGCCGGGACGTTCATCCGCCGCGATACGAATATGCAGCTGACCCGCTTTCAACTGGGTGCTGATGATGGGATAATCGGATTGATATCGCCGGATCTCATCCCGGGGAATGCGTTTGCTGAAGACCTTTCCTTCCAGCGCGGCAATCGCCGCATCGGGCTCTCCGCTGTACAGCACCTCGCCCAGGCAGATGATGGCAAAACGGGAACAAAGAGTGCTCACGTCCTCCACGATGTGCGTCGAGAGGATGACGATCGTTTGTTCGCCCAGATGGCTCAGCAGGTTGTAAAAGCGGTTGCGTTCCGCGGGGTCCAGCCCTGCGGTCGGTTCATCGACGATGATCAGCCGCGGGTTGCCGACAAGCGCCTGCGCAATGCCCCAGCGCTGTTTCATGCCTCCCGAGTAGGTGCCGAGACGTTTTCGCTTATCCTTATAGAGATTGACTTTATGGAGCAAGCCGTCTACCAGCTCTTTGCGCTCGCCTGGCCGATCGACACCCTTTAGGCGAGCCACATGATCGAGCATTTGTTCGGCGGAAATGCGCGGATAAACGCCGAACTCCTGCGGAAGGTAGCCCAGCAGCCGGCGGACCCTGGACTTTTCTTTCAGCACGTCGATATCGTCGAGCTTAATTGTGCCGCGGTCGGGTTCCTGCAGCGTGGCGATGGTGCGCATGAGCGAGGACTTCCCCGCGCCGTTGGGACCTAACAGGCCAAACATGCCGTTGCCGAGGGTGAGAGACACATTGTTCAGGGCGTTGACGCCGTTGGAATAGGTCTTGGAGAGCCGGTCGATGACGAGTTGCATAGAATGGTCTTAAGTGATCAATGGATGTCGATGGTGGCACGTTTCAGGTTATTTCCCGCGAGATCGATATGGGAACTGTCGCTGCCGGTGATGCCGATCTGCCCGATGGTGGACCAGCGGTCGTTGATCTCCGAACTGCCGTCGAGATGGATGCCGGCTGACCGGATGGATGCTGAACGGTTGAGCAGGAGGAACGTATTGGAAAGATGCAGGTCCAGGCTATCGAAGAATTCTTTTCGCTGTGGGATTGGGTCGGGCTCATCATAATCCGCCACCCATACCGTGGAATTGACGGCGGTGAGCCGGATGACCGGAGCGCCGGACGCGCTGCGCGACCCGCCCAGGACCAACTGTCCGTTTAGCAACCGGATCTCTCTGAAGCCCGGGCTGTAGACATTCACCTGTGGCAGGTGGTTGCGATAGGAGGGATCGGAATACGGCCGGTGGAGCGGGGCATCGAAACCGCCCGTGATCACCAGCGTATCGGCGGATTCCTTGTACTGTGGTATGGGCAGGCTTTCTTCGGGCCCCGTCTGTCCCTTCATCCAGGGCTTATCTGCGGGACCGTCCTGTTTGGGCAGCTCGATATAGAACGAGTCGGAAGGATAGAAATTTACCCAGATGGTACCGTTCAGACAAAGAATGGCGGCCCGGCGCGGACGGTATTGGACCAGGTTTTTTTCCTGCAGCTGCCGCCAGGTGACAATATGGCCATGGCGGTATTGCGCATAAAGGGCCAGATGGATGCAACAGACGAGGACCAAAGCCCCGATGGCCATCGCTGCCAATAATTTGTCGCTTGTCTTATATCGTCTCCTCATAACAGTTTCATTTGCTTTTTGAATTGCTGGAATGGCAGGTTGAGTTCGACAGGGTCCATGCCCAGCAGGAAGAGGTTGCGAAAAACATTCGGCAGGTCCTTTTCTATGAATTGCGTTTTCCGGTAGCGGGTGGCTTGCGCGGCTGCGTCGGCTGCCGTGAAAAGGCCGATACCCCTTTGATTGAAGAGGATCGATTCCTGTTGCAGGAATTCATAGGTACGCATAACGGTATTGGGGTTCACTTCCAATTGGACCGCCAGCTCCCGGACAGAGGGTATCCGTTCGCCCGGCTGCCATTCCTGCAGCAGGATCTTCTCGCAAACGAAATCGGCGATCTGCAGATAGATGGGTTGTGATTCTCTGAACTGCATAGTCTTTTTTTGATACCCTATACTTGCTTTTCTTTTAAACGGAACCAGGTGACCAGCGAAAGCAGGACCGGGGGCGCCCATTGCGCCAGGAAGATCACGACTCTTTCTCCTCCACCCGGCAGGATTACCACCTTGTCAGCATCCCCATCGGTTTCACGCGTATACCAGGCCGTCCAGTCGTTGGACCACCCCGCTGGAAGCAGCTGGTGGATGATGTTGTTTTGGATAACCAGAAGGATTAGAAATACCGTTACCAGCACGACGACCACCTTGATGAAGGAGTAGCGCGGGAAATATATGGATCCAAGGAGAAAGGCCGATTGCACGGTGAAAAACCCAAACAGGAACAGGTGAAGCTGTCTTTCCACCAGCGGTCCGAAATCACCGGTAAAGGCATTGTAGATGTGATTAGGGGGAACGCGGATGGAGGTGTTCGGCCAATTGCGCGGCACGGATGCAATGAACCGGTTGCCCAGCCTGACCAATGGGATATCCACCGCGTAAAAGATGACCGTGTACGCGAGGAAGAAAAGCAGGATGCCGAACAGGAGGGCGCAAAGCAGCTTTTCCAGCTGGGATGCGGGCAGCGACAGGAAACCGATGCCATCTCTTTTTGAACCCAGCTCTGCGAAAAGGGTGCTGGCGTAAAGGGTGCCGGTAATGTACAGACCGCTGACATAGGTCATGTACTGGTAGATGATGTTCAGCGAGGATATCTTATCCATGATCAGCAGAAAACAGAACCAAAGCAGAAGCAAACCCGCAATGCTCAATAGCGACAGCCCATAACGCTTGCGATTCTCGACCCAATGTTTGGAGACCAGCAGATTCCAGCGTGACCAGCTGAAAAGATCGGATTTAGTATTCATCGGCGAAAGATGGCGTTGAAGGTTTTCGGATCGAGCGTGATGGCTTTATACAACATCTCCAGGTCGGGACGGCTGTCTTCGTGTTCCGTGTTCCGCAGGATCAGCGCATTCCCTTTGAGCGATGCTTCCCGATACAGCGCCTGTGCGGCTTCTTCCGGATCGAAAGAGAATTTGAAGAGCAGTTTGGAAGCGATGGTTTCAAGGTCCTGGTCGAAGACGATGCGGCCTTCATCGATGATCATGATCCGGTCGATCAGCTGTTCGATGTCTTTGACCTGGTGGGTACTGATCAGGATCGATCGGTTCTCGTCGATGGCGCCGGCGATCACTTTCCGGAACTGGCTTTTACTGACGATGTCGAGCCCATTGGTCGGCTCGTCGAGCAAAAGGAGTGGGGCATTGGTGGCAAGGGCAAAACTGATCAGGACCTTTTTTTGCTGTCCATAGCTCATCTCGGTCAATCTGGCGGTCGGCGGGACATCGAATTCCCGGATATAGCGATCGAACCGGTTCTGATCGAACAGCGAATAGAAAGGCGCCAGATGGGTGTTCCATTGTTGCAAACCGATCGACGGCAGCTGAAAATCTTCCGGCAGGAGATAGACTCTCTCCAGGAAGGAGGGTTGTCTCTTTCCCGGCGTGAGACCCAGGGCCGTTATGCTGCCTTGCCGGGGGAACAGGAACCCCCCGATATTGCGCAGCAGGGTCGATTTTCCCGTGCCGTTGCGCCCCAGCAGACCATAGATGACACCGGGCTTTAACTCGAGGTTCAGGCCGGAGAAAACCTGGCGGCGGCCGTAGGAGAAATGGAGATCCTGGATAGTGACCATAATAGTGTACTAGTGAAATAGTACACTAAGATGCAGTGATTTTTTGGAATGTGCAAATCTTTTTTAGAAATCATCCGCATCGCGATAGGCTTTGATCAATGCTTTTTCGCCATCCGCGCCGGAGCCCGCCATCCCATGTTCCATGCCGAGTACGCCCGTATAGCCTTTCCCATGGATGTGTTTGAAAATATTGCGGTAGTTCATCTCACCTGTCCCCGGTTCCTTCCGGCCCGGATTGTCACCGATCTGGAAATAGGCGATATGCTGCCAGGCGCGATCGATATTCGGGATGAGGTCCCCTTCGTTTCGCTGCATGTGGTACATGTCGAAAAGATATTTGCAGGACGGACTGTTTACGGCCTCGCAGATCATCACCGTCTGGTCGGGATGACGAAGGAAGAGATCGGGGGTATCGCTCAGGGCCTCGAGGACCATGATCAGGCCATGCGGTTCCAGGATCTCGCAGGCTTTGCGCAACGCATGGATGACATGCGTCGTTTGGTAGCCCATGGCCAGCCGCCGGTCATAGTTGCCTGGTACCACCGTGATCCATTTGCCGTTGCAGCGGGCGGCCACGTCGACCGCTTCCCGACAGGCGCGGAGGAATTTCTCGAGCCAGGCGGGATCGCCAGAGCACAAGGAAGTACTAACAGGCCAATGATCGAAGTTGAGCACGAATACGCCCATCGTCATTTTCAACTGTTGCAAGGTCTCGCCGATGCGCTCCTGCTCATCGGCCGGACGGTCCATCATCCCGTTGTCTTCGATCGCCCGGAAACCCTGTGCATGCGCGAAACGGATCTGATCGGTGAAGGAGGGACCGGCAAGATTGCGGAACAGGCCGTCATGGATGCCATAGTTGAGATGGAAAGGTGCGCCATCGGAGGTTGTCGAGGCGATCGTACGGCTGACCAGCGGCGGCGAGACCACAGCTGCGCCCGCCAAAACGGTCCGGGAAAGAAACTCTTTTCGCTGCATAGCTATAAATGTAGGAAATAATTTTCCTATATTCATGGCGCCATGAGCCAACTAAACCCTTCGCAACGATTGTTTTCGCTGGATGCCCTGCGCGGATTCGACATGTTATGGATCGCGGGCGGGGAAGAGATATTCCACACGCTTGCCAAAATAAACGGCGGCCCGTTCTGGAAGACATTGTCCGACCAGTTCGAACATCCCGCCTGGAACGGCTTCCATGCGTACGACCTGATCTTCCCCCTGTTCCTGTTCATTGCAGGCGTTGCGACGCCCTTCTCCGTCGGAAAGGCGCGCGAAATGGGCGCCCCGCGGAGTCGGCTGCTGACCCGTGTCATCCGTCGCGGCCTGATCCTCGTGTTGCTGGGCATCATCTATAACAACGGACTGCGGCTTCATCCGCTGTCGGAGATACGCTTTGGCAGCGTCCTGGGGAGGATCGGTCTGGCCTATATGTTCGCCAATATCATCTACCTGTATACCAAACAGCGCGGGCAGATCATCTGGTTTGCTTCGTTGCTCATCGGCTATTGGTTGCTGTTATCCTTCACGTCCGCCCCCGGTTTCCCGCGCGGGGACCTGACCATGCAGGGCAATTTCGCTTCGTACGTCGACCGCACGATATTGCCGGGCAGGCTTTACCTGGGCATCCATGATCCCGAGGGCCTGATGTCCACCATCCCGGCCATCGGCACGGCGTTGTTGGGAATATTGGCGGGCACGTTGTTGAAGTACAGCCCGTTGTCACCGGCGGCCAAAGCCGGCCGGCTGGCCCTTGGCGGCGTGATCGCGCTGGTGCTGGCCTGGACCTGGAATATCGTTTTCCCGGTCAATAAGAATCTGTGGACGAGCTCGTTCGTTCTGAATTGCGGCGGGATCAGCCTGCTCCTGCTGTCGACCTTCTATTATATCATCGACGTCAGGGGGACCAAAAAATGGGCATTCTTTTTCTCCGTCATCGGGATGAACTCCATCCTGATCTATCTTTCCCCGCATTTCATCAACTGGCATTACATGACGGAGGGATTCTTCCGCTGGCTGGAACAATTGATCGGCGATCCCTGGAATGCATTCGTCATGGTCTTTTGCCTCCTGGGAGTGAAATGGGTATTCCTGTACATCCTGTACCGCAAAAAGATCTTTTTGCGGGTCTAGGACCGCATTTCGGCGAGGAGGATATCGCTGAACTCGCACATTTTTCCCAGCAATGCGGACAGCTCTTCGCCCTTTTCGGTCAGGGAATATTCCACCTTGGGAGGGATCTCATCGAAATCGGTGCGGTTGATAAGGCCGTATCTCTCCAGCAGCTTCAGACGGTCGGAAAGGATGGTATCGCTGATGAACTTGAGGTCATCCTTGATGAGCTTGAAACGGTTGTTGCCTTCCTGGATACAAAAGAGAACGTCGCTGAACCACCTTTTGCTGACGAGGTCGAGTAATTCATTCAAGCTGCATTTCTCCTCCAGGAAGGATTGGTTGCGGAAGTTGGTTGAACTGGTTTTGCGCTCTGTCATAACATCAGATTTTAATGAACTGTGTAGGTCACGGTCGGCGGAAGTCAATGTTCAAACACGCATACAAACTTAACAGTTTGCCTGCGTAGCACTCTTCCAATGAAAGCCTTTATCGACCGGCCATACTAATTTTGGACGGAGCATAATAATAAGCTAAAAATTAGTGGCCCTTTTGAGAAAACGGCGGTTTTTGGGTAGGGGTTGGCTGGATTTTAACCAAGTTCCTCCATTTTTTAACCGCCGTATCGGCTTTTTGACCGCTGTATCGGCGCAGGAATTGCAGCACTATGATAAACCGTTGGTTATGAAAAAATCAGCTTCGAGACGCAGGACGCGAAGTAAAGAGGGTAGGGACACGTCAAGGGGAAACAAGGGCGTCAACGAAGATCCGATGCAGGATCTTCCCGCTCACCTGCATCATCCATCCCAGGCTTCGCAAGGACGAACGATCCATAATGGCAGCGCCGGAGCTTTTGAAGCTACCGAGCGCCCGCTTGATGAGGACGGCGAGGACCAGGTAAGCGATTTGCCGTAATTTTAGGGAACTATGGAAAAAGTGCATCATTACGCCACCTCCGTTGTTTGGACGGGCAACAAGGGAGAAGGAACCGCCCATTACAGGGCCTACGACCGGGATCATACGATATCCGTCAGGGACAAACCGGAGATCCCCGGTTCCTCGGACCCCGCCTTTCGGGGAAACCCGGCCCGGTATAACCCCGAAGAATTTTTAGTTGCCGCGCTTTCTACCTGTCACATGCTTTCCTATCTGCATCTCTGCGCGGTCAATAAGGTCGTTGTTGTCGATTACCGTGATAAGGCAGAGGGGACGATGGAGGAGACGAGCGACGGCGGCGGACATTTTACCGTCGTAATCCTGCGGCCGGTGGTTACCGTCTCGGAAGAAGCCATGGCTGAGAAGGCCAGGCAGTTGCATCATGAAGCCAGCCGGCTATGCTTTATCGCCAATTCCTGCAATTTCCCCGTACAGCACGAGCCGGAGGTGCGGATAGAGGCCACGCCAGTTTGACGTCTGAGGGAAGCAGCCAAGGCTGGGTTGCGCCTAGCTCATCAGTAACAGGACCTTGCCCCGGTGTTCACCAGATTCCATCAGCCGTTGGGCATCGGCGGCCCGGTCCAGCGGAAAACAGGCATGGATCAGCGGCCGGATCGCGCCCCTGGCGATCAGGGGCCAGACCCGTTCTTCCACATCCGCGGTCAGCTCAGCCTTGAAGGCGGCGCTTCGCGGTTTCAGCATGCTACCGGTGATAACCAGCCGCCTGGACATTATCAGGGTGAGATCGATGTTCGCCTCCCTTCCTCGCATGGCATTGATCAATACCAGCCGGCCGTCATTTTTCAGAACCCTCAGGTTTTTGGGTGTGAAATCGCCTCCCGTCATATCCAGGATGACATCCACGCCGGTATCTTCAAATGCCTTCACGAAATCGTCCGAATTATAGTTGACGGCCCTTGTCGCGCCCAGCGACCCGCACCACCTGCATTTTTCGTCCGTACCTGCCGTGACATAGATGGGATTGCCCATTGCGACAGCCAGTTGGATAGCGGTGGAACCGATGCCACTGCTGCCGCCGTGAACGAGGAGGAGCTCGCCGGTGCGAAGCGCGGCAGTTCTCCAGACATTCGACCAGACGGTTAGGATGGTCTCGGGCAGCGAGGCTGCGTCTTCGATGGTCCAGCCCTGCGGGATGGGCAGACACTGACCCGCGGGAACGGCGATCAATTCCGCATAACCGCCGCCGGTGACCAGCGCACAGACGGCATCGCGGGGTTTCCAGCGGGTGACGCCTTTTCCGCAAGAGACAATGGTCCCGGACACCTCCAGACCGGGGATCTCGGGGCGGTGGTTGCCATACGATCTGCTTTGACGCGAATAGATATCGCTGCGGTTAAGCCCGGCAGCTTTTACCTTGACCAGAACCTCTCCTGGTGCGGGAATGGGATCGGGCGTGTTGCGCAGCTGCAACACGTCTGGCCCTCCTTTGCCGGTGATCCATATGGCTTTCATCGAGCAAAGGTAGGGAATGCGGAGAGCGGTCCGCGCTAGCGTTTTCGGAGACGGATGATGTGCAGGGCATTCAGCAGCCTGATCACGGGCCAGGTCGGATCCAGCTCGAACCACCTCCTGGCGAAATTGGGGGTGTTTGGACTCTTGTGGTGATTATTCTGAAAAAGCTCGCCCATCATCAGGAAATCCAGCGGCAGCGTATTCTTGCTATGATCGTCGTTGTCGAAATTGGAGTAGCCGTATTTATGACCGCACCAGTTGACGATGGCGCCGTGGATGGGTCCCATGAAAAAGTGAACCGGCAGCAGCAGGAAAAGCCACCAATGCGTGGCGAAGAGCACATAGAAACCGGTGTAAGCCATGCCGAACGCGATCCGGGTGACCCAGGAATCGCTGATCCGGTCAAGGACCGGCCAGGCGGGGTAGCGGTCGCGGAATGCCGGCTCGGGTTCCTTTTTATATTTCAGGTAATCGAGATAAATATTCCTGGTCTTGATCATCAGTCCCCAGACGTCCTCGATAAAGTGCGGAGAATGCGGGTCCTTTTCGGTATCGCTGTAAGCATGATGCATGCGGTGCAGGATGGCATAGGCGCGCGGGTTGAGGAACGAGGAACCCTGCGCAACGAAGGTGAAGCCGTAAAAGAATCGCTCCCAGCGTTTGGTCATTCTGAACATCTTGTGGGACGCATAGCGATGCAGGAAGAACGTTTGTGAGAAGAGGGACAGGAACCAATGACACAAAAAGAACGCGAGGATTGCCATAGAGTACGAATGCCTTTCGTTAAAAAGGCACGAAATTAGGATGTTTTTAGTTAAGATTGGTCCAAAAAATCGCTATCTTTATACGGAGCAGGCCGCCTGCTTGCAAAAGTCTAGCGATTGCATACCATTTTATCAGCCCCGGGGTGACCGGGGCTTCCTATTCTATGGCCGATGAATTTTATCAATTAAGCGCCAATTCGCCGCAGGGGCGTCCGGTGAGCATGAGCAACTACAAGGGGAAGGTCGTTCTCGTCGTCAATACTGCTACGCAATGCGGACTCACGCCGCAATTCGAAGGGTTGCAGCTTCTCTATGAGAAATACAGGGACAAGGGGCTGGTGGTCCTGGGTTTCCCCTGTGATCAGTTTGCGCACCAGGAGCCATTGTCAGATGATGTGATGGAGACGACGTGCCAACTCAATTTCGGGGTGACGTTTCCGTTATTCTCAAAGATCGAGGTCAACGGGCCGAATACGCATCCGGTGTTCAGGTATCTCAAAAAAAAGCTCGGCGGGTTCTTTGGCAGACGGATCAAATGGAATTTCACCAAGTTCCTCATCGACGCGGATGGACGGCCCGTGCACCGCTTTTCTCCCGTGACGAAGCCGGACGCGATAGAGCCGAAGATAAAGCGGCTATTGCAGGGACCGCAGCGGTAGCCTACTGATTCGGCGGAGGCGTTAAAAATAGAAGCGGAGGCCTAAGAAAATAAAAATGAGGCCGCGCGCCCGCGCGCGGCCCTTCGGCTAAATCAGGATAATTCCTCTAGCAACTCATCGTTAAGTTCGATCTTTTCGGCTTCCATGTTCTCCTCCAGGTGGCGGACGCTGGAGGTACCGGGAATAAGCAAATTATTCGGTGAATGATAGAGCAACCAGGACAGCGCCAGCTGATGAGGGGTCACGCCTAGCCGGCCTGCCACCCGTTCGACCGTCTGCATGTTGTCCAGATTGCCGGCATTCAGCGGATTCCAGGGAATGAAAGCCTTGCCGGTCTGCTCACAATATTCCAAAACGGATTCCCACTTGCGGTAATCCTGACTATATTTGTTCTGCACGGAAACCACCTCTACATACTCTTCTGCTTTTTTGATGTCTTCCACGCTGACCTCGGACAGACCGATGTGTTTGACCAGCCCTTCCTCCTGAACGCCCTGCAGGAAGGACAGCGTTTCTTCAAAGGGGATCGCGGGATCGATCCGATGCAACTGGTAAAGATCGATGCGGTCTAACTTCAGCCTGGCCAGGCTGCCCTCCAGGGCCTCCTTCAAATGGTCGGGACGCGAGTTGATATGCCATTGATTGGGACCCGAGCGGAGGAAGCCGCCCTTCGTGGCGATGACCAGCCCTTTTGGATAGGGATATAGCGCTTCTGCGATCAGCTCCTCGGAAACATTCGGCCCATAGCTGTCGGCCGTGTCGATAAAGTCGACTCCCAGTTCCACCGCGCGCCGCAGGACCCGGATGGCCTCGTCATGATCTTTCGGAGGTCCCCAGATCCCCTGACCGGTGATGCGCATGGCGCCAAAACCCATACGTCGAACGGCAAGATCGCCGCCAAGCGTAAAATCTTTACGGAAGGATACTTTCGTACTCATATGATAGACTATTTTAGGCTGTAAATACGGGGACGGAAAGCATCATGGGCAGGAGGGCATTCAAGAAACGCCTTAAAAAGGAAATTGTTCGTGAGGTGTCGGTGGTTTATTTTATATTCGTTATGCTCCAAAAACTGCTGCATGTGAACAACCGTCCTTTGCTGTCTCCTGTTCCCGGCCTTGCTGTCCTACGGCCAGAAAAAACCGTTGGACCCGTCCGATTACGACGGCTGGCAAAGCATTGGGGAGAAGCTGTTGTCTCCCGATGGGGAATGGCTGGTTTATACGATCACGCCGCAAGAGAGCGACGGACGCCTCGTTATAAAGACGACCCACGGCGCTTATGCAAAAGAAATACCGAGGGACGCCGAGGCTGGCATCACCGAAGACAGCCGGTTCCTCGTTTTTCATATCAAGCCCTTCTACAGGGACACACGCGAGGCGCGCATCCGGAAAAAGACGCCGGACCAGTTCCCAAAGGACAGCCTGGCGTGGATCGAACTGGGGACCGATCGCCTCACTTTGATCCCGCGCGTAAAGTCTTATCGGCTGCCCGAGAAGAACGGAGAATGGTTGGCCTATCCGTACAACTCTGTCGTCTCGGCTGCGCGCCCATACGCAAAACCTTAAAAAGCAAGATATGTTCAGGAATTACTGGAAAGTCGCCATAAGGAGTCTCCTGAAACGAAAGGGATTCACCCTGATCAATATTCTCGGGCTGGCCACGGGGATGGCCGTATGCCTGCTGATCCTGATCTTTATCCGTCATGAGCTGGATTACGATCGCTTCGAACCCGGGGGAGACCGCGTATACAGGGTGGTATTGGAGCGGAAATACCCGGGTCGAAGAACTTCCTATGCCATTATTCCGCAGTCCATCGGCGGGGCTATCCAAAAGGAATTCCCCGAAGTGGAATACAGCACCGGTCTGCAGGATATCACCGGGAACGGCAATTTCCTGGTCAGGATAGAGGATCGGAATTTTGAAGAAACAAGAGTGCTCCTGGCCGACTCTCAATACTTCCGCGTGTTTCCCATGCACCTGCTTGCGGGCGATACGGCCACTGCGCTGCAAAAACCGAATATGGCGGTGCTGAACGAAACGACGGCCGTCAAACTTTTCGGATCGGCCTCGGCCGCGCTGGGTCATACGTTCGAAACGGAAGCAAAGGTCCGTTTCCAGGTGTCTGGCGTTTGCCCCGACTGGCCGGACAACTCGCACATCTCCTTCAACATCCTGCTTTCCGCGGCCAGCTTCCCGTTCACCAGGATCCCGGACTTTACCGGATTTTCCACTTTTACCTATCTGCTGTTGCGTCCGCATGCCGACGCGGCGGGGCTCGAAGCCAAATTCCCGCAGATCGTCGACAAATATGTCGCGGGCGAGATCGGGCGTAGTTTCGGGATGACCTTCGCGCAGTTTGAGGCCTCCGGCAACGGCTATCATTATTACCTGCAACCGCTCGGGGAGATACACCTGATCTCGGACCTGGAGGCGGAGATGCGGCCCAATGGCAGCAAACGGGCCATTATCGTGTTCGGCATCATCGCGATATTTATTCTGGGAATCGCCTGCGTCAATTTCATTAACCTGTCGACATCGCGTTCGCTGGAGCGGGCGCGGGAAGTAGGCATCCGGAAAACATTCGGATCGGAAAGACGTTCGCTGATCCTGCAATTCCTGCTGGAATCCACGATGGTCAGCGGCCTGAGCGTACTGCTGGCGCTGGCGATCGTTGCCCTGTCGCTCCCCTGGTTCAATTTTCTTGCCGGCCAGGATCTTTCGATCGCCGGTTTCCTGAGCGTGGAGAATGTAGCAGGCGCGATCATCTTCGCGATGGCAGTGGGTGTTCTGGCGGGTGTCTATCCCGCCTTCGTATTGTCTTCGTTCCTGCCGATCAAAGTCCTGAAAGGCAGGTTCCAGTCCAACAGATACGGCATCGCGCTGCGCAACGCGCTCGTGATCTTTCAATTTGCCATTTCCATCATCCTCATCATTTGCACGGTGGTCGTTCATCAGCAGATGCGTTTTATGTTGGGCGACAAGCTGGGATTTACCGTTGACCCGATCGTCGAGGTCAGGAGGACCGATCTGCTGGACAAAAATATCCATGCATTTTGGAATGCGCTGACCGCCATCCCGGGAGTGGAGGCGGTCGGAGGATCCTCGACCATGCCGGGTGACAACGGCTTTTTCGGTATTTCCTGGCAGCGGGTGGGCTCCAGGGAATCGATGACCGGAAGAGGAATGATCGTCAATGACCAATTTGCTTCCACGCTCGGGTTGACATTGAAGGAAGGCAGGTTCTTTTCGAGGGCCTTTGCCACCGATTCGCTTTCGGTGGTGCTGAATGAAAAAGCCGTGGCCGCATTAGGATTAAAAGAGCCCGTTATCGGCACGCGGCTCACGACTACCAGCGATTTCCTCAATCCACGGCCCGATTCCTTCTATACCTATAAGGTGGTAGGCGTGGTGAATGATTTCCATTTCCAGACCCTGCATCAGGCGATCGCCCCGCTGGTCATGACCAACGCTGCCAAATTCGGAGACGTGACGACGATCACGGACGTCCGGCTGAAAGGCAGTGAATTCTCCGGCGCCATCGCATCGATCGGGCAGGTATGGAAGCGCTTCGTGCCCGAACGGCCATTCCGTTACACCTTTATGGACCAACAGCTGGCAGCGCAATACAAGGCCGAGCAGACCCTGCAACGTCTGTTCACGGTCTTTTCCATGCTGGCCATCTTTATCGCCTGTATCGGCTTGCTGGGACTGGCGGCCTATTCGACCCAGCAGCGGATCCGGGAGATCAGCATCCGAAAGGTAATGGGCGCCGGATCCGGATCGATCATCGGTCTGTTGTCAAAAGGATTTATCCGGCTGGTGACGGGTGCGGCATTTGTCGCTTTCCCGTTGGCATGGCTGGCCATGCACTCCTGGTTACAGGGTTTTGCCTACCGTGTAACGCTGGGCTGGTGGATCTTTGGCCTCGCCTGGCTGCTTTCGCTGATCATCACCCTGCTGACCATCAGCTTCCAGGCTTTCCGTGCGGCCGGCATCAATCCGGTGAAAATATTAGGTTCAGAATAAACCCGATAGTATGAAAAAAGGGCGATTGGAAGCGTTCAGCGACGGCGTGATCGCGATCATCATTACGATCATGGTGCTCGAGCTGCACGTCCCGGCGGGAGACCATCCCGGCGACCTGTTGCCGATGGTCCCAACCCTGCTGAGCTATATCCTGAGCTTTGTCCTGGTGGGTATCTATTGGAACAACCATCACCACATGCTCTATGCCGTACAACGGATCGATGGGACCATCCTGTGGAGCAACCTCCACCTGTTGTTCTGGCTTTCCCTGATGCCGGTGGCCACCTCCTGGCTGGGGCAGAGCCATTTCGCGCGCTGGCCGGTGGTCGTCTACGGATGTATATTGATCATGGCGGGAATTGCCTATTCCATTCTTTGCCGGCAGCTGATCCTCGGGGAGGGGCCCGATTCACAACTGGCAAAGGCGCTGGGCCGCGACTGGAAGGCACGATCGTCAGTGGCGATCTATGCCGCGGGGATATTGCTGGCATTCGTCCGTCCCTGGCTTGGGGCAGTGTTGTATGCGGTGGTAGCGGTCATGTGGTTCATACCGGACCGGCGCATCGAACGGAAAGTGGCGGAACATAAAAAATAACTTCTACTGCACGCATGATACGGAACTACTGGCTGACGGCCTGGCGCAATCTGCTTAAGAACAAGCTGAATGCGGTGATCCTCCTGACGGGGCTCACGGTGGCGTTCACTTGCTGTATCCTGCTGTTCCTGATGGTGAGGTATGAGTTCTCCTATGACCGATTTCACCGGAAAACGGACCGGCTGTACGAAGCGTATGAACGCAATGAAGGTCCGGCGGGCGAGCGGCGTGGGGAAAGCTTTGGTTATCCGGCGGCACCGACGATGAAGGCAGAGGTCCCTTCCATCGCGCATAGTACGGCTTTTATGTCGGCCGGCGGCGCCATCCGGTACAGGGGTAAGGAGGTGTATCAGCGGTTGATGCTCGTGGACAGCGATTTTTTTGTCATGTTCTCTTTCCCCGTCGCGGCAGGGAATTCCATCTCTCCCCTTGGGAGTCCCGGTAATGTGGTCATCAATCAGAGTACGGCCATGGCTTTATTCGGCAAGGAAGAGGCTGTCGGCAGCCATGTACAGGTGAAGATCAGCGGCGAATGGAAGGCATTGACAATCTCGGCCGTGGTTCGCGACGTGCCTGTCAATTCCTCGTTGCAATTCGGCATACTGGCCCGTATCGAAGTGCACAAGGATTACCCGTCGCAGAAGAACGATTGGGGAGATCATCATCATCGCGTATTTGTAGAGCTGGCGCCCGGGGCCACGCCGCAACAGGCGGAAGCTGGACTCCGGCAGATGATGCGGCGGCATAACCTGTCGGACAGCGATTTTCTGAAAAGCGAGGGTTATCTCCGCGACAGCTATGGCGACTATGTATCCTACCGGCTGAAGCCGTTGGCCCAGGTTCATTTCGACGCGGTCCTTGGGGGAAGAGCGTCCATCGATAAGACCTATCTGTATACGATGATGCTGATCGGCGGCATAGTGATGGTGATCGCCTGTTTCAATTTCGTCAATCTCAATGTCGCCCGGTCGTTCACGCGCGCCAGGGAGATCGGCGTCCGAAAGACCATGGGGGCAGGTGCACGCGACATCTTTCTTCAGTTGTGGTCGGAAAGCCTCATCCTTTTCATTATTGCCGTGATCCTGGCCATGGTACTGTCGGCATTGCTATTACGGCCCTTCAACGATCTTTTTACCGAAAAGCTGCGATTATCCGGCTTGCTCGACCCTTCGGCCCTCGGGGGGATCGGTGGCGGCATGCTGGTGACCTCGTTCCTGGCGGGCGGATACCCCGGCTGGCTGGTATCGCGGTTCCATGCCGTGGAGGTGTTGAAGGGGAAGATCTCCATGCGGCGGGGCAGTCTATTGCGCAGCGGGCTGATCACCTTTCAGTTTTTTATGGCGGCAGCGCTTATCTGTAGCACGATCGTCATCTTCCGGCAGTTTCAACATTTACGGACCGCCTCGCTGGGATTCGAACAGGAATCGGTGATCAGCATCCCTGTTCAAAACGCCGACAGGGTCCAGCTGGATGTCAAAGAAATGCGCGTGCTGCTGGCTTCGCGGCCGCAGGTAGTGGCGGTAAGCGCCTCTTCCGTCAACATCGGTATCGGCGAAGACAACGCCCGTTCGAAATGGTCGCGTGGATTTTTCTTCAACGGAAAAGGCATGACTACGATAAGGCTGACCGTAGCTTATGATTTTCTGAAGGTGATGGGCATCCATCCCGTGTCGGGTCGCGATTTCAGCAGCGCTTACCCTGCGGATACGGCGACGGATATCGAGAACGTGATCGTCAATCGAAGCATGGCCAGACAGCTGGGAGTAAAGGACGCGGCCGGGTTTTCGTTCTATCCCGACAGTGCGGAGCCTAAGTGGAACATCATCGGAATGGTGCCCGACTTCCATCTTTATTCTTTGTATGAATCGGCGGGTCCCATGACGATCTCGATGGTCAAACCGGGAAGACCGTTGAATTATATCCTCGTTAAGGTGCGCACCGAAAATCCGGCGGCCGCCATGCGTCTCGTCCAGAACGCCTTCCGCAAACTGGAACCGGATAACCTTGTCAATGGATCGTATCTCACCGAGAATATCCAGCGCTGGTATGAAAAAGAACAGCGGCTGGCGGATATCTTTTTTACCGCGGCTGTAATCGCCATCCTGTTGTCCTGTCTGGGCCTCTTCGCCATTGTCGCCCTGATCATGGAACAGCGCCGAAAAGAGATAGGGATCCGGAAAGTCCTGGGTGCGTCCGCGCCGTCGGTCGCGGGTCTGATATCGAAAGAATTCCTTCGGCTGGTGCTGGTGGCTTTCCTCATCGCAGCGCCCGTTACCTGGTATTTGCTGCACCGCTGGCTGGATAACTTTCTATATAAGACGGCAATTGCATGGTGGATCTTCCCACTGGCGGGGCTGGCAATGCTCGCGATCGCATTGGTTACGGTGGGGCTGCAGACGATGAAGGCGGCGGTTATCAACCCGGTCAAGGCGCTGCGCAGCGAATGACCTGGCCGGGCGCGGCGCCGAACGAGCCTCCGGGCCCCGCACTGAAGGGACCAGGCCCGCACCGAACGAGCTGGCGGGCCTATGCTCAACCCGCCGCCCGTCAGGGTTTCTTATTCTTTGCCCTCATCGTGTCGGGAGTCGCGAGCGTATCATGCAGCCGGCCGCTGGTATCGGAATGTTCCCTCGGGTGGCTGGTATCGTAACGGGTCGTACTGTCGGGGCGGGCGATGCCGCCGTCGCCGGTGCTGTTCTCCGAGCCGACCCGGTTGTGATTCTCGCAACTGGCCAGGAAAAGACCCGGTACCAGCATAAAGATCAATAGGTAACGCATTGTAATACATTTAGGTGATCCGCGGCGTGCGCGGACGTACAGGCCTATTCAATTATCCTGCCACCGCCATTTAGGATTTATTTAATGACGCCGGTGCAACATCCAATTGGGGTCGCACGTCCTATTGGGCATGATGACCACCGAGATGGACCGGACAGCGACGGCTATCTCCTTCGAGGCAGATGAACAGACCTGGAAGGATATCGATCTTTTCGATCAGGGCAAGGTGGGAACCGCTTTTACATTTTTCAATCGGGTGAAGACCAGGGGAGGGGAGGAAGCCCTGGAGCGGATGCTAAAGAACCCGTCGAATCGCCGGATCGTGCTGGAGGGCAGAAGGGACACGATACGGTTCTTCCGCGATGAACGTATCGATCTGCAGATCGGCAGGGAACAGCTGAGAAAGATCGAGCATTATCTTTCTTCCGGCGTATTCTTACTTCCCCATCTCTGGTCCAAGGCATTCCTCTACTCCATCAGTTACCAGCTGAAACATACTTCTGCACAACTGGCGCTCAACAGTGGCATCCGAATGACGGTCAGTCTTCTTCGTTATTTGTTCGAATTGAGGGAGAGCTGGCTCGCGGGTGACTGCCCCGACGTCCTGGCGAACGAGCTGGCTGGGCTGCCGGGATTGGTTGCCGACCAGCGGGTCAGGGAATTAGTGATGGGTGCGAGCCGCCGCCTGCGCCTGATGGATCTCGCCCGGTGCGATCGATATTTCCGGGGCGCTGGTAAGCCCTGCCTGCAACACCTGCTCCGCCTGCTTTACGAATGGGACGTCTTCGAGGCCATCGCGACGGTAACGCAACATTATGATTGGTGCTTTCCCCAATACGACGATTCCCCGGAGCCCTTTGTCCGGGCGGAAGGTCTTTTTCCACCCTGGCTGACTGGCACCGTATCCAATGACTTCAATCTGGGGAAAGGACCCAATCTATGTTTTATTACCGGGGCCAACAGGGCGGGCAAAACCACTTTCCTGAAATCGTTTGGTCTGGCCGTTTACCTGGCGCATGTGGGCTTTCCCGTTCCGGCGCGATCTTTCCGGACGACGGTCTTCAATGGGCTGCTCATCACCATCGACCTGTGCGACGGTATGGGTCAGGGCTATAGTCATTTTTATTCGGAGGTGAGGCGGTTGAAGGATATACTTGGTCAGATCCGGGAAAAAAAACGTGTCCTGGTCATCTTCGACGATCTGTTCCTCGGAACGCAAGTAAAGGAGACCGGCGGAGAAGTGCTGCAGGTTATCGAAGGTCTTGCGGGCATCGAAGGCAACCTCTTTCTCCTTTCGACGCCTGTCGTGGAAATCGCCGACGGCTTGCAGGGGAATCGGAATATCGCTTTCTCCTGTTTCGAATCGGAAACGGAGGGCGGGGTGCCCTGGTACAGCTACCGGCTCAGGGAAGGCGTTTCCAGGGAGCGAACCGGAACGGCGTTGCTGCGGGAGGAAGGGGTGCTGGATATGTTGGAGCAATTGCAGATGAAGCAGGCCGCCGCGCGGTCCGAGGGGCGATTTTGACGTCTTTGAAAGTCGTCGACCGCCGTCACCTGCATCGGCATCCGCCGTATCGTCAATTGAACGTGAACCCGATCTGCAGATTGGCGCCTATGGACGCCGGCAGATTACTGCCAAATCGGGCGGGTGCGGATATCGAAAACCAATAATCGGCATCTTTCGTTCTCGCATAAACTTTATTCAACACCGGTGTAACGCCAAAGCGGCCGGACGTTTCGAACGCCAGTCGCGGGACGAAATTGATGCCGTGCGAATAGCGGAAGATCGGCCCGGGATCGAAAACGAGATTGGTCATTTTGCTGGTCGCTTTCCCGTTGACGTTCTGCCATACGATCAGGGGCGTGATCTCATAGCTGAAGCCGAAGCTCTCGCGGAAATAGACATTGATCCCGACGGGGAAACCAACGGTGGTGGCTGCCTGAAATTCGGTGGTCGTGGTATTTTTATTGATGGTCACCCAGGGGATGATGAAGCTAAGGTAGGCTTTAACCCTGGGGTATGTCTCGGCCGGTGCAGATTCTGCGGGTTGTGCGGGTTGTGCGGACCGGGTGGCCGGAGGAACCTGCGTAGTTTGGGCGAACGACGGATTGGACAGGCAGCCGGCGATGGCCAGGCTGGCGATTACTTTTCTCATACCAGGTGATTGGCTTTCGTATTACATTTCTTCCAGTATCCGGTCGATCGGGCAGGACCCCGTGCGGCCGCCTTCCAGCACCTGCTGCAATCTGCTCCGGAACCTTATCATCTCGCCGATCTGCTGATCGATCCTCTCGATCTTTCTTTGCACGTATCGGAGTCCGCGTTCCTGCTCCAATACGCCTTCCTCATAAAGGACCAACAGGCCCAGCGTTTCCTGCAGGGTAAACCCGTACTCTTTAATCTGTCTGATGGCGACCAACCGCCGCAGCACTTTTTCGGGATAGTCTTTGAACTGGAACCTGTTGCGGTCATCATCCGGGAGACTGATCAAGCCCATTTTTTCATAGAACCGGATAGTGTCCCTGGTGAAACCCGATCGTTTTGAGAGTTCGCCGATCCGCATAAATTTTTTTTAAAGGTGTCGGTAACTGTGGAATATACTCTACCGTTTATATTTGCGTGGCCAAATTTAATCAATTATGGAAAAGAACCCTGCGTCATCTTACACGGTCCGGTTCAATGACTGCGATCCGATGGGCCATTTGAACAATGGACGATATATAGATTATTTTTTGAATGCCAGGGAGGACCATTTGCGCGACCACTACGGCATCGACCTGCGGGAATGGGCGCGCCAGGGCATCGGATTCGTGGTCACCCGACATGAGATCCGCTATCTGCGGCCGGTGGAATACAACGATCGGGTGAGCATCCGCTCGGCGCTGATCGGATGGAGCGACACCTCGCTGCTCGTGGAAATGGTGATGATGGACGGCGCTGGCCAGCTGAAGGCGATCCTGTGGACCGAATTCACGCGTATCGACCCCCGCACCGGCAAACGGCTCGCGCATCCCGCGGAATTCATGGAATGGATACACGGGACGCTGGTGGAAGATGTGGACACTGAGAAAGGGCTCAACGTGCGGGTCGACGCCTTGCGCCAGCGGTTGGTGCAGTAGAGTGCCGCAATAAAAAAGCACCCGGGGAACTGTTCCGCCAAGTGCTTCATTTCCAGTGTCCCCGCACGGGCTCGAACCGTGGACCCGCTGATTAAGAGTCGCGACCCGCTGACTTTCGGTTACTTATAGTTGTTAATTGTTGCGCGTAATGTGCTCATCTTTATTTTGTTGATTCATTTGAAAGGTTAAATTGCAGGTACATAGTTGCGGTCATTTTTCAAAAAAATGTATCAAATTATGTATCAAATTTTCAACCTTTTTTATGAACCAGGGTACAGTTCATGTGAAGATCGTTCCGGATATCCGACGGATCAAAACCGCCGCCAAATATCCCCTCAAATTGCGGCTCACTTTTAAAGGTACACGGAAATATTACGCTACCGGGTTAGATGTTTCTGATGCCCAATGGGAGATTATTAATAGCCCCGAGGTAAAGGGTAAGTTTCAGAAAATGAGGATCGAAATGGCGGAGATCGAGAAGCGGGCTTTGGAATGTGTCGCAAAGATCGTTCCCTTTTCCTTTGCCATTTTCGAACGGGAATTCTTTCGCGCGGCCCCTGGCGAACAGACTTTGGAGACTGCGTATGATAATTATATCGCGCAGCTTTGCGCCAATGAGCAGTTTGGGTCGGCCAATTCTTACCGGAATAGCGAGGCTACTTTGAAACGTTTTCGACCGGGGAAGGTTAGGCTTGAAGATGTAACGACGGATTTTCTGAATGATTTCGAGAAATGGATGATTGCGACCGGACGGTCAATATCTACAGTCGGAATCTATCTCCGGACGTTACGGACCATCTTTAATGAAGCTATCGCGCAAGGGGTGGTCCGTGCTGAATTATACCCGTTCGGCCGGCGGAAATATGTTATTCCGACGGGTCGGAATATGAAGCGAGCGTTGAACATAGACCAGATCAGGCAAATCTTCCACTATAAGACTGAACCGGGGTCCTCACTGGAAAAGGCGAAGGATTTCTGGATGTTCAGCTATCTGTGTAATGGGATGAATATAGCGGACATCGCCCGGCTGCGGTGGTCCAATGTCTCTGCAGAGACTATCAGTTTCCAGCGGGAAAAGACGAAGCGGACGAGAAGGGATAATCCGATAACCATCACCGTGGTCCGGAATGCTCAAATCAATAGCCTTATTGAGAAGCGGGGTAGGCCGGAAACCAAAACGTATAACGGGTATCTGTTCGATATTTTGGATATTAGCGATCAGGGCGAGCCGGCCCGGTTGAAGGTGCAGCTGTTTATCCATTTTATGAATGAATGGATGAAGGGGCTCGGGAAAGACCTTGGCTTCGACCTTAACCTAACAACTTATGTCGCCCGGCATTCGTTTGCGACGATTCTGGTCCGGAGCGGGGCTCCCCTGGCCTTGGCGAAGCAGACGCTGGGGCATGCTAGTATTGCAACGACGGAGAAGTATTTTGCCGGGTTTGATCTCGCAGCTCAGGCGCAGTATACGAAGGCGTTGGTGAATTTTTGATCAACTTTATTATAGATCATAAATTACTTTGCTAAAATCGAGAGTATTAAGAACTTTGTGTAAATAGGATTAAGCAACTGCGTTAGAGGCGGCATCTCGATTCAAAGATAGTTACAAACTGATGGAGTATGAACCCCCAATTTTGGACGGGCATGCTCCATTTTTTTTGGATGTTCATCAGCGCCAGATAGACCGCTTTTTGGGCCGCCTAGTCATCGGTAAACTGGACCTTGGTCTTGATGTACTTCCTTATCCCCCGGTTCACATTTTCGATCGTATTGGTCGTGTAGATGATCTTACGGATCTCCAGGGGGAAGGAGAAGTAGCTGGTCAGATTTTCCCAGTTGGTCCGCCAGGACTGGATCGCATGCTTGTACTTCCGCTCCCATTTGCCGGCAAAGCCCTCCAGCGCGTTTTCAGCGGCCTCCCTGTTGGCCGCCGCATACACTCCCTTCAGATCGGCGCAAAATTCCAGCCGGTCCTTCCAGACCACGTATTTGCAGCTATTTCGGATTTGGTGCACGATGCAAAGCTGGGTGACTGTGTCGGGGAAAACGCCCTTAATGGCGTCGGTAAAGCCTTTGAGATTGTCCGTACAGGCGATCAGGATATCCTTCACGCCTCTGGCCTTCAGATCGGTCAGCACCGCCATCCAGAAGGAGGCCGATTCGGTCTCGGCCATCCACATGCCCAGCACCTCCTTGAGCCCATCCTTTTTCAGTCCGATCACCAGGTAAATGCACTTGTTGATGTACTTGCCGTTCTGCCGGACCTTCAGGACGATGCCGTCCATCCATACGACGTAATAAAGCGGCTCCAGCGGCCGGTTCTGCCATTCCTTGACCAGCTCGTTCACCCGGTTGGTCACGTTGGTGATCGTCCCTTCGCTCACCTCTACGCCGTAGACCTCCTTTACCTGCTCGCTGATATCGGAGTTGGTCATTCCACGGCTATACATCCCGATGATGGCCTCTTCCAGCTTCTCGCTCATCCGCTGGCCTTTGGGGATCAGCTGCGGCTCGAACTCACTGTTGCGGTCCCGGGGAATGTTCAGTACCATATCCCCGAGCGACTCGGTCTTGACTTTCTTTTTGTAGGAGCCATTGTGGCTGTTGCCGGAATTGCGGCCTTCCGGGGCGTGCTTTTCATACCCCAGATGCTCGTCCAGCTCTCCTTTGAGCATCTCCTCTACGCCCTGTTTATACAGGCTGTTGAAAAAGGAATTGAACTCTTCCTTGCTCTTGAACTGCTTGAAAAAATCCTTGGGTAGTTGCGGCTGTTGTTGTTCTTCCATGGTAATCTGTATTTAAAGGTAATTAAAAACCACCCTTTAATACAGCCACTTAAATCCAGTTACACAATGAACTAAATACTACCCTAAAATCGGATATGCTTCTATCAACCTTGTTGTGTCCTGGCCATCAATAATACAGTAATAAATCTTTTTCCTGTAAATTGCCGAAATTGAAATGGCCAGACTATTCATTAGTTCGTAAATTGATTGATCTATTTGACCGCAGTATTGCAATAAATAGATATCCGCCACCGTCTGAAATAATCGAGAAATTTGATCACCATTTTTGCCCATTCGACTGGGTTTCAAAATGCCTTTTAATCCTTTTCCTTTGAATGCAAAGACAGCCAATAAGCGCTTCTTTTTGTACACAATTTTTGTTGTAAAAAGATCATTCAATTCACCTCCCCAATCCGTGAACTTTCCATTTTCTCCAATTATTTTTTTTACACCGGTTTTAAACAAATTTTCATCTACCGGTGTCGAAAAATCCCGGCTGGGAACTTTTCTCACTTTTGAAAAGGAGTCTATATCGTCAATTGAGAGACGAGCAACCTGGATAATATTCTTTGGATAGCTGCTAGTCACAACTTGAACGGTGTATTTTATTACTGGGGTCAATAAATAGTATCACCCTCACGCGGCGTACCTGACCTTTGGATGATGAAAGTATTTCTTAACTTGTTTGGGGTCTTTCTTTCTGCGGTGCATAAATTTCGCTACTCCTTT